>JABAOE010000050.1_pt1 | contig 242709 bp, 229 predicted proteins | sample 7062141 | NCBI WGS metagenome assembly JABAOE01 (sample SAMN14538627, study PRJNA623070) | marine sediment metagenome | biome: marine biome [ENVO:00000428]; feature: marine pelagic biome [ENVO:01000023]; material: deep marine sediment [ENVO:00002113] | place: India: Gulf of Khambhat ... | reverse complement strand
GGAGCGCCAAACGCGGAACCCGGGACCACGGCAACCTGGGCCTTCACCAACAGGTATTCCGCCAACTGCACATCGTCATTAATATCTTCCAGCCGGTTAATTACATCTGTCATATCAGGGAAGATATAAAAGGTCCCTTCCGAGGCGGGGCAACGGACCCCTTCAATGTTGTTCAATTCCTTGTGCAGGTAATCATGGCGTTGCTTGAATACCTTGCTGCTTTCTTCGATATAAGATTGATCGCCTTCCAGGGCCGCGACCGCTGCCACCTGGGCAATGGACGTCGGATTGGATGTGCTTTGTGATTGGATGTTTTTCATGGCCTTGACCAGGGGTTCAGGTCCGGCCAGGTAACCAATACGCCAACCGGTCATCGAATAGGCCTTGGAAACGCCATTAAAGACGATGGTCCGGTCATACAAGGACGGACAAGCATTCACAATGTTTGTGAACTCCGGCTGTCCCCAGAGGATATGTTCATATATGTCATCTGTGGCAATGAGTAATTCGGGATATTCCTCCAGGATCTCACCAATCATTTTCAGTTCTTCCGCTGAATAACAGGCTCCGGTCGGGTTCGACGGACTGTTGATGATCATCATCCGGGTCTTGTCGGTGATCGCCCCGATCAACTGGGCCTTGTTGATCTTGAAATTGTTTTCGATGGTGGTCTTGATGATCACGGGTTCGCCGCCGGCCAGGCGCACCATGTCCGGGTAGGATGTCCAGTAGGGGGCCGGGATGATGACTTCATCGCCGGGATTAATGGCCGCCTGGAACAGGTTATAGAGGCTGTGCTTGCAGCCACAGGACACCAGGATCTGGTTGTCCTGGTATTCGAGGTTGTTTTCCCGTTTGAATTTATTGATGATGGCCTTTCTGAGTTCGGGCATGCCTGCCACATCGGTATACTTGGTAAAGCCCTTGTTTAATGCCTCAATGGCCGCATCCTTGATGTGTTCCGGGGTATCAAAGTCCGGTTCACCGGCACTGAAGCTGATGATGTCCTCACCGGCGGCGCGCAACTGGGCGGCGCGGGCGGAAACGGCCAGGGTAGCCGATGGTTTGATGCTGGCTACGCGTTGAGCGAGCTTGATAGTCAATGTATTTCCCCAAATTTCAAAGGCGGTGCAAAAGCCGTGTAATATACTGCAAACGTCGATGACAAAAAACACCCATGCAGAAAGAATTTAAGTTACGTGCGGATTACAAGCCCGCCGGTGACCAGCCGGAAGCGATTGAATCACTGGTCACTGGGCTCAGGGATGGCCTGGCACATCAGACCCTGCTCGGGGTCACCGGCTCCGGCAAGACTTACACCATTGCTAATGTCATCCAGCAAATGCAGCGCAGTACTATGGTGCTGGCACCCAACAAGACACTGGCCGCACAACTTTATGGCGAAATGCGGGAGTTCTTTCCGGAAAACGCCGTGGAGTACTTCGTATCCTATTATGACTATTACCAGCCCGAGGCCTACGTGCCGACCACGGATACCTACATTGAGAAAGATGCCTCGATTAATGAACACATCGAGCAGATGCGGCTGTCGGCCACCAAGGCCATTCTGGAGCGCAGCGATACGATTATTGTTGCCACGGTGTCCGCCATCTATGGTTTAGGTGATCCGCAGTCCTATTTGCAAATGGTCCTGCACCTGGATCAGGGTGACATGGTGGATCAACGCAAGATCCTGCGGCGGCTGGCGGAAATGCAATACAACCGCAACGATGTCGAGCTGCAGCGTGCGACCTACCGGGTCCGTGGTGAAGTCATCGATGTCTTTCCTGCCGAATCGGAACGTGAGGCATTGCGGATCGAACTGTTTGATGACGAGATAGAAGCGCTGGCCTGGTTTGATCCCTTGACAGGTGAAGTGATTCGCAAGGTGCCGCGGGCGACCATCCATCCCAAGACCCACTACGTCACCAACCGTCAGACCTTGCTGGATGCTGTCGAGGCCATCAAGATTGAATTGCAACAGCGCCTGGAACAGCTTTATGAGGCCAACAAGCTGGTTGAGGCGCAGCGACTGGAACAACGCACCAAGTTCGATATCGAGATGATGCTGGAGATCGGTTATTGCTCCGGCATTGAAAATTACTCACGCTACCTCTCCGGTCGGGAGGCCGGGCAACCGCCACCGACCCTGTTTGATTATTTGCCGAAGGAAGCCTTGCTGATCGTGGATGAAAGTCACGTCACCATCCCGCAACTGGGCGGTATGTACCGTGGCGATCGTTCACGCAAGGAAAACCTGGTTGAATATGGATTTCGTTTACCTTCGGCGCTGGATAACCGGCCGTTGCGGTTCGAGGAATTCTCGGCCATGGCGCCACAGAGGATCTATGTCTCTGCGACACCGGGTCCGTATGAACGCGAACACTCCGGTCAGATCACAGAGCAGGTGGTCAGGCCAACGGGCCTGGTGGACCCGGCCGTGGAAGTGCGGCCGGTTACGACTCAGGTCGATGACCTGTTGTCCGAGATCAACCTCCGGGTAGTGGCCAACGAGCGGGTACTGGTCACCACGCTCACCAAGCGCATGGCCGAAGACCTTACGGAATACCTGGCGGAGCATGGCGTGCGGGTGCGCTACCTGCATTCCGATATTGATACGGTGGAACGGGTGGAAATCATCCGCGACCTGCGGCTCGGAGAATTCGATGTGCTGGTCGGGATTAACCTGTTGCGGGAGGGACTCGATATGCCGGAAGTGTCCCTGGTGGCAGTACTGGATGCCGATAAGGAAGGCTTCCTGCGTTCGGAGACCAGCCTGATCCAGACAGTTGGCCGGGCAGCAAGAAACATCAATGGCAAGGCCATTCTTTACGCTGAAAAGATGACGGGTTCGATGCAACGGGCCATCGAAGAGACCGAACGCCGCCGCAACAAGCAAACGGAATTTAATGTCGCGCATGGCATCACACCGGCCGGTGTGAAAAAGGCCATCACCGACATCATGGAAGGTGCCTATAGCGAAGGCCGGGGCCGGAAGAAATGGGCGAAAGTGGCCGAGCAGGTACCGGATTACCTGGGCGAACCGCCAGAATTACTGTTGAAAAGGATCAAGCAACTCGAGGAACAGATGTACCGGCACGCGCGTGACCTGGAATTTGAGGAGGCCGCCCGCCTGCGTGATCAGATCCATGAAATCCGTACCAGGGGCCTGGGATTGCCGGAGGAAAAGGCCGGTTAGACAGGAGCTTTGGTCTGCATGACAGGCTGGTCATCGCCGGGATTGTCCGCTATTCTATGCGGCCTTTAACGACAGGCGCGTAGCTCAGCTGGTTAGAGCACCACCTTGACATGGTGGGGGTCGTTGGTTCGAGTCCAATCGCGCCTACCATTAGTTCTCCTTGAAGAAATCCATCCACGCATTTCTTCAGGATCGAAAACGCAGCAGAACGTTCCCGCGTTTTCTTCATTGTGGACGGTGCCACAATGGCGCACTTCCAGGTGCGGAATCAATGCTAACGAACATCCTCAACACGTGGCCTTTTGTGGGGGTCACCACTGAGCAAAAGGAGGAAACATGCCCACGATAACTCTTCCCGACGGCAGTCAACGTGACTACGACAAGCCGGTCAGCGTATGGCAGGTGGCCTCTGATATCGGTCCCGGCCTGGCCAAGGCCACTCTGGCCGGAGAAGTCAACGACACGGTCGTTGATGCCGGCTTCAAGATCGAGAACGACAGCAAGCTCCGGATCATTACCGATCGCGACGAGGAAGGCCTGGAAGTCCTCCGTCATTCCTGTGCCCATCTACTGGCCCAGGCGGTGAAGCAATTATTCCCCGAGGCCCAGGTGACCATCGGTCCAGTGGTGGAGGACGGGTTTTATTATGATTTTGCCTATGAGCGGCCCTTTACCCCGGAAGATCTGGAGAAGATCGAAAAACGCATGCAGGAACTGGTGGCCGAGGATATCGACGTGACCCGCCAGGTCATGTCCCGCGATAAGGCGATTGCCTTTTTCCGTAACCAGGGTGAGGAATACAAGGCGCAGATCATTGAGGACATCCCGGCCGGCGAGGAACTGTCACTCTATTCACAGGGAGATTTTACCGATCTCTGTCGCGGCCCCCATGTGCCCAGCACTGGCAAGATCAAGGCCTTTAAACTGACCAAGTTGGCGGGCGCCTATTGGCGCGGTGATTCGAATAACGAAATGCTCCAACGCATTTACGGTACCGCCTGGGCAAACAAAAAAGAACTGAAGGCCTATCTGTATCGGCTGGAAGAAGCGGAGAAGCGCGATCATCGCAAGATCGCCCGCAAACTGGATCTATTGCACTTTCAGCCCGAGGCCCCGGGCATGGTGTTCTGGCACGACAAGGGCTGGCGGATCTACCAGATCATCGAGAATTACATCCGCCGCCTGCTGCTGGAAAATGACTACCAGGAGGTCCGTACCCCGCTGATCATCGACAAGATACTCTGGGAGAAGTCCGGGCACATCGCCAAGTTCTCGGACGAGATGTTCATGACCCATTCCGAGGAGCGGGATTTTGCCATCAAGCCCATGAATTGCCCGGCGCATATCCAGATCTTCAACCAGGGCCTGAAAAGCTACCGCGATCTGCCCCTGAGGATGTCGGAATTTGGCTCCTGTCACCGCAATGAGCAATCCGGTGCGCTGCATGGCCTGATGCGGGTGCGGGGATTTACCCAGGACGATGCCCACATTTTCTGTACCCGCGAGCAAATCCAGCCCGAGGTTGCCAGGCTCATGCAACTGGTCTTCAAGGTCTACGAGGACTTTGGTTTTGAGGACATCCGCATCAGGCTTTCCACCCGCCCGGAGAACCGGGTGGGCGCGGACGCACTCTGGGACCAGGCCGAGTACGCTTTGCAACAGGCCCTGGACGAATCCGACCTGGAGTGGGAACTGAACCCCGGTGACGGCGCCTTTTACGGCCCAAAGATCGATTTCTCGCTGCGCGATTCCATCGGCCGGGTCTGGCAGCTGGGCACCATCCAGCTGGATTTCTCCATGCCCGACCGCCTGGATGCCAGCTACGTGGCCGAGGACGGCAGTAAGCAGGTGCCCGTCATGATCCACCGGGCAATCCTGGGCTCCATCGAGCGCTTTATCGGCATCTTGATCGAGCATTACGCCGGTGATTTCCCGGTCTGGCTGGCCCCGATCCAGGCCGTGGTTATCAGTTTGACCGAAAAGCAGTCCGAATATGCCAAAAAAGTGGTGGAAACCCTTAAAAAACAAGGTCTCAGGGTCGAGAGTGACTTGAGAAATGAAACGATCGGGCTTAAAATCCGCGAGCACGCAATGCAACGGGTCCCGTACCAGCTGGTCATCGGTGCCCGTGAACAGGAAAACCAGACTGTGGCCGTGCGTACACGAAGTGGTCAGGACCTGGGTGAAATGTCACTCGATGACTTCACCGGGCGCCTTACCGAAGAGGCCGTGTAACGCGGCCATTCATTTTTTTAGGAGGAATCACATATCACCGCGGACAAGCAGACTCGTCTGAATGACGAGATAACCTCGGCTGAGGTCAGATTAATCGGCAAAGACGGGGAGCAAATAGGCGTCTTGCCCATACAGGAAGCGTTGGATCGGGCCGAGGAAGCTGAACTGGATCTGGTAGAGATAGTACCAAACGCAGAACCACCTGTTTGCCGGATCATGAATTACGGCAAATATCTTTTTGAACTGAGCAAGAAAAAACAGGCGGCCAAAAAAAAGCAGAAACAAATCCAGGTCAAGGAAGTCAAGTTCAGACCGGGGATCGAGGACGGTGATTATGAAGTAAAACTCAGAAACCTGACACGGTTTCTGAATCACGGCGATAAGGTCAAAGTTACCTTACGGTTCAGGGGCAGGGAGCTTGCCCACCAGGAACTGGGTGCAAAGATGCTGGACCGGATTGAAGCTGACCTCGAAGAGCTGGCCGTCGTGGAACAGTATCCCAAGATGGAAGGTAGACAAATGGTGATGGTGCTGGCACCGAAGCGTTAAACCAGGTCATTATTAAATGAATAGCAGATGAATCCGGAGTAGCAGTTATGCCAAAAATGAAAACCAATCGCGGTGCAGCCAAACGTTTTTCTCGTACGGCAACCGGCAAGTTTAAACATCGCCAGTCACATCGCAGTCATATCCTGACCAAGAAAGATACAAAACGCAAACGTCACCTGCGGCCGATCATTGCTATTCATGACAACGATCAAAAATTGATTGCCCGCATGTTGCCATACAGTTAACGGAGTCAAGTCATGCCAAGAGTAAAACGTGGCGTTACCGCCCATGCCAGACACAAAAAAATTATCGAACAGGCCAAGGGTTATCGCGGTCGACGCAAGAATGTATTCCGCGTGGCCAAGCAGGCCGTCATCAAGGCCGCTCAGTATGCCTATCGTGATCGCCGTAACAAGAAACGTGAATTTCGTGTCCTATGGATTGCCCGTATCAATGCCGCAGCCCGTGAGCATGGTTTGTCCTACAGTCGTTTAATTGACGGCCTGAACAAGTCAGAAATCGAAATTGATCGTAAGATACTTGCAGAGCTGGCAGTCAATGACAAGCCGGCCTTTGCGGCCCTTGCTGACCAGGCCAAGTCCCGTCTTGCAAGTTAATTACTAAAACGTAATTTGTATGACAGGGGAAAGCCAAACACTTTCCCCTTTTTTATTTCTTAATCAGGCTCAGTCATTACGTGAACGATATAAATGAACTGGTAAAGAAGGCAAAGGCTGCGATCCAGGAGGCCATGGATCTAACTGGTCTGGATCAGGTGCGTATTGATTACCTGGGTAAGAAAGGTCAGCTCACCCAGTTATTGAAACAGTTAGGGAAACTCCCTGTCGAAGAAAGACCAAAGGTCGGCGAAGCAATCAACAAGGCCAAGGAACTATTGCAAGAGGCAATTGAAACACAGCGGAATAAATTACAACAGGCACAACTGGAATCACGCCTTGCCTCGGAAAGTGTTGATATTACCTTGCCGGGCCGCGGCAATCTGCCTGGCGGCCTGCACCCCATCACCCTGACCTTGCAAAAGATTGAATCCCTGTTTTTCCAGCTTGGTTTCGAAGTCGTTGAGGGTCCCGAGGTAGAGGATGATTATCATAACTTTGAGGCCCTGAATATTCCGGCACACCATCCGGCCCGGGCCATGCACGATACGTTTTACTTCAATAACTCGCTGCTGTTGCGTACGCACACCTCATCGGTGCAGATCCGTGTGATGAAAGATCGCCAACCACCACTGCGTTTCATTGCGCCAGGCAGGGTCTACCGTTGTGATTCCGACATGACACACTCACCCATGTTTCATCAGGTGGAAGGCTTGATGATTGATCGGCAGGTGACCTTTACCCAACTCAAGGGGTTGTTAAAGGATTTTCTGGAATCCTTTTTTGAGAAATCTCTCGAGTTGCGTTTCCGCCCGTCCTATTTTCCGTTTACCGAGCCTTCAGCCGAAGTCGATATCATGGGTAAAAATGGCTGGCTGGAAGTTCTGGGTTGCGGGATGGTGCATCCACAAGTGCTGGAGAATGTCGGAATCGACGGTGATGAATATACCGGCCTGGCCTTTGGCATGGGCGTAGAGCGGCTCGCCATGCTCCTCTATGACATTGATGACCTGCGGATGTTTTTCGAAAACGATCTGCGTTTCCTGAAACAGTTTAATTAGTAATAACGATGAAACTCAGCGAACACTGGTTACGTGAATGGATTAACCCAGCGGTTGATATCAATCAATTGGCGGAGCAATTGACCATGACCGGTCTGGAAGTGGAGGGAATTGAACCGGTTACACTTACTTTCACGAAGGTGATCGTTGCCCGCGTTGATTCTGTCTCAGCGCATCCCGATACCGACAAGCTCCGTCTATGCAAGATCAACACCGGCTCGGAAACCATTGACGTGGTCTGTGGGGCGCCGAATGTCCGAAAAGGCATGCTGGCAGCCCTGGCCCAGGTCGGCGCCAGACTACCCGGGATTGGCACTATCAAAACTGGCAAGATTCGCGGCGTGATTTCACAAGGTATGTTGTGTTCGGCAGCTGACCTGGGCCTGAGTGAAGATGCCGAGGGCCTGATAGAATTACCGGAAGACAGCAAACCGGGTCAGCCCCTTAGTGAGCTATTAACGAACAAAGATAACATTATCGAAGTCTCCCTGACGCCCAACCGGGGCGACTGCCTGAGTGTCTTCGGCCTTGCCCGGGAGTTATCGGTGATCCATGGTATCGGTATCAATACCCCGCCTACTGAGAGCATCAATGCGGAACACAGGGAACAACGCAAGATACATCTCGAAGCCTCTGCTGCCTGCCCGCATTATGCAGGTCGGGTGATTACCGGCGTGGATTCTGGAAAAACAACTCCCTTGTGGATGCAGGAACGTCTTGAGCGCAGTGGCATACGTTGTATTAACGTGGTGGTCGATATTACCAACTACGTCATGATGTCATTGGGACAACCAATGCATGCCTTCGATAATGATCGCCTGAATGGTGACATCCATGTTCGCTTTGCTCATGAGGGAGAAACGTTAACATTGCTGGATCATCAGGAATGTGCATTTTCAAATGAGGTATTACTGATCGCTGATGATACGCAGGCCCTGGCCATGGCCGGGATCATGGGCGGCCTGGACAGCGCCGTTACCAAAGAGAGTCAAAATATCTTTTTGGAAAGTGCCTGTTTTGCCCCAACATCAATCATCGGTCAGGCCCGCCGATATGGTTTGCATAGCGAATCCTCGCACCGGTTTGAACGTGGCGTAGACTTTACCCTCCAGGTGCGGGCCATTGACATGGCAACCTCACTGATTCTTTCCATTTGTGGTGGATCGTCCGGACCGGTGACTGAATCGAGCGCCGAGGAATACCTGCCGATTCGGGATGAAATCGAGTTGAGAAAAGACCAAATTATTCGGGTGCTGGGCATCGATATCGAGCCAGCGGCTGTGACCCGGATCCTCTCGTCGCTGGGTATGCTAGTGATTGAGACTGCAACTGGCTGGACGGTGGTACCGCCCAGCTGGCGTTTTGACATTACCATCGAGGCCGATCTGCTCGAGGAACTGGCCCGTATCCATGGTTATGACCAGATTCCCGGTACGGTTCCGTTGATTCCAATGCATGTCCAGACCCAGCAACACGAATACCAGCAACTGCAAAGGATGCGGAACTTACTGGTCAACCGCGATTATCAGGAGGCCATCACCTACAGTTTTGTTGATCAAGCATTACAAAGACGAATTACACCGGGTGAAACGGATCTGGAACTGATCAACCCGATTGCCTCGGATCTGGCAGTAATGCGTACCAGTCTGCTCCCTGGCTTGCTTCGTGCCCTGATTTTTAATATTAACCGCCAGCAGGGGCGGATCAGGCTGTTTGAATATGGCCTGTCATTTCATCAAGAGGGCAGTTCGGTACAGCAATTCCCGGTCATCGGCGCCATAGTTTATGGAAATATCCTTGAAAAACAATGGCATATAGGCGATATGCCAACCGATTATTTTGACATCAAGGGCGATGTGGAAGCCTTGTTGTGTCACTGCGGGCATGCCTCTACCAGTCTCTCGTTTCGGCCGCTTCAGCACCCGGCCCTGCACCCGGGGCAGTCTGCCCAGGTTTATATTGGGCAACAGGCCGTCGGCTTCGTCGGTGCCTTGCATCCGAGCCTGCAATCCAGCTGTGATCTGGCCAGGCCGGCCTACGTTTTTGAACTCGAAATTCGACGGATTTTGCAGTATATGCCTGCAAAATTTAAGAAAATATCGAAATTTCCTGCAGTTAAGCGGGATCTGGCCATCGTCCTGGACGAAGACATACCTGCGGCCCGGGTTTTGGGCTGCATCCGCAGCGGGGCCCCGGAATACCTGATTAACCTACAGTTGTTTGACGTATATCAAGGCGAAGGTATTGATCTAGGGAAAAAAAGTCTTGCATTGGGCTTGACCTTTCAGGGATCTTCTAGCACTCTTAGAGAAGCGGATATTGAAGCCGTAATGGGGGATATTCTTGCCCGGCTGGGGCAAGAAATTGGAGCGACATTGAGAGAATAATTATGGCACTAACAAAAGCTGAGATGGCGGAAAAGCTCTATGAGGAGTTGGGTCTCAACAAACGCGAAGCTAAGGAAATTGTTGAGATGTTTTTTGAAGAGGTGAGGGCAGCACTGGAAGCAGGCAACCAAGTTAAGTTGTCCGGATTCGGGAATTTTGATTTGCGCGACAAAAACGAGCGACCGGGGCGTAACCCCAAGACAGGGGAGGAAATCCCGATAAGTGCCCGGCGAGTGGTTACTTTTCGTCCAGGTCAAAAACTGAAAGCGCGAGTAGAGGCCTATGCTGGAAGCGTCGACTAATTTCGATTTACCTGCCATTCCCGGAAAGCGTTATTTCACCATTGGTGAAGTCAGTGATCTGTGTGCTGTCAAGCCACATGTCCTGCGCTACTGGGAACAGGAATTTCCACAACTTAAGCCACTGAAACGCCGGGGCAATCGTCGTTATTATCAACGTCATGACGTCATTCTTATCCGGCAGATCCGAAGCCTGTTATATGAACAGGGGTTTACCATCGGTGGGGCTAGGCAGCGTCTGTCTGGCGATGAGGCCAAGGACGATTCCAACCAGAGTCAGCAGATCATCCGCCAGATCCGTAACGAGCTTGAAGCGGTTCTGGACCTCTTGCGACGCTGATCATGTCGTATTAATCCCGCCCAAATCAACTTGGGCGTGGGTCGTTTTGACTGTCTGTTTCTGATATCTTTCTGAATTCATTCGGGGCGTAGCGCAGCCTGGTAGCGCACCTGCATGGGGTGCAGGTGGTCGGAGGTTCAAATCCTCTCGCCCCGACCAATTTAAAGAAGCGTGGTAACCCACCATGCAGTTTCACTCTACACCTGCCATCTGTCTTATATAATGTATTCGGTCCACAGAAATCCGCTATGCAGGGTATTTTTCTATTTTAAAGTGTTAAAATTCAACTACTAATTATAATTAATTAATCCAGCTTAATAATATGCGACAAGCTCCGGTTTCTTTCCTGCTGGCCTGTGTCTTTTTACTCGGGGCCTGTGGAAAGCCGACTGATCCCAAGGCGGCATTTCATCAGGGTGATTATGAAACAGCCTTCGAACTCTGGTTGCCGCTCGCTAAGCAGGGTGACCTTGAGGCGCAAAACTTCATCGGTATTCATTATCACCTGGGTCTGGGCGTGGAACGTAATTTCAGGAAGGCCAGTGAATGGTTCCAAAAAGCCGCTGAGGCAGGCTTCCCTGACGCCCAGAGAAACTACGGAGATATGTTTTATTATGGTCGTTATGTCGCCCAGGACTATTACCAATCCTTCATCTGGTATTTTGCTGCCTCCCAACAGGGCCACGAGACAGCAAAACGTCTGCTCGAGACACTGACGGGCCAGAACAAATTAACTCCGAATCAACAAATGCATGCCAAACTGGAGGCGAACAAATACATCGCAGATGTGCAAAAACGCTTTCAGAGTCATGACACATACATCAAAGATAAATAATCAGGCTTGATCGCACCTATCCCATGGGCATATCAGCAAATTTTGAAAATAAATTGAAGGACAGTTTATGTGTGGAATAGTTGGTGCGGTTGCTGAGCGTGATGTCAGTAAAATACTCATGGAGGGACTGCGCCGTCTTGAATACCGTGGTTACGATTCTGCAGGTCTGGCAGTGCTAGAAGGAAACGGGTTACACCGCCTACGGGTTGCCGGCAAGGTCAACGATCTGGCTGATTCACTAAAACAATCGCCGCTTAAGGGTACTACCGGCATCGCCCATACCCGCTGGGCAACTCACGGGAAACCCAGCGTGGAAAATGCCCACCCACATATCTGTAAAGATCAAATTGCCATCGTTCACAATGGCATTATTGAGAATTATGAGAGCCTGAAACAGGCGCAAATCGCTAACGGTCATGCATTCCAGTCCGAAACCGATACGGAAGTGGTCGTTAATCAAATCTATGATAGTTTTTCTGACACGGGTAACTTGCTGGAAGCGGTGTTTGCTGCGACAGATAAACTTGATGGCGCCTATGCCCTGGGTATCATCAGTCCTTCTGAACCTGGTCGATTGATTGCGGCAAGACGCGGCAGTCCCCTGGTTATCGGGATCGGTATCGGGGAACATTTCATTGCTTCCGACGTGCTTGCCTTGTTATCCGTTACACAGAAATTTATTTTTCTGGCCGATGGTGACATAGCAGATATCACCTGTGATGGAGTCGTGATATATGATGAGAACCGTAAGGTGGTTAAGCGGCCGGTATCGATCTCTGAACTTTCCCATGATGTAGCAGGTAAATCCGGTTATCGCCACTACATGCTAAAGGAAATCTTCGAACAACCCCGCGCAGTTCATGACACACTGGCAGGCGCTTTTAATAATGGTCGTATTGATGAAACAGTGTTTGGTCAAAAGGCTGGTAAGTTATTTGATCGGGTCAAGGCAATCAAGATTGTGGCCTGCGGTACCAGTTACCATGCCGGTCTGGTTGCCCGCTACTGGGCGGAGTCCATTGCCAATATTCCCTGTGATGTGGAAATTGCAAGTGAATTCCGTTACCGCAAGTCGGTGGTCCACCCGGACACCCTGTTTGTCACTATCTCCCAATCCGGTGAAACGGCCGACACACTTGCTGCACTACAACTTGCCAGACATTCGGGGTTTGCGGCTAGTCTGGCTATTTGTAATGTCCCGGAAAGTTCATTGACCCGTGAATCAGATCTGGTTTTTCTGACCCGTGCCGGGGCCGAAATTGGCGTTGCTTCCACCAAGGCGTTTACTACCCAGTTGGTTGCGCTCCTCATGTTGGTTACAGTGCTGGGCCGGCGTTTGGGTATGACATCGGAAACCGAGGCGGCAATCGTTGGACAGCTACAACAATTACCGGGCCGGATCAATTCTGCCCTGGAGCTGGATGGAAAAATTAATCTGCTTTCCAAGCAGTTTATCAACAAGCACCATGCGCTCTATCTGGGCAGGGGCCTGCTGTTACCTATTGCCATGGAAGGAGCATTAAAACTGAAAGAAATATCCTATATTCATGCTGAGGCCTATGCCGCAGGTGAATTGAAACATGGTCCGCTGGCTCTGGTTGATGAGGACATGCCGGTCTTCGCGGTGGTTGCAAATAATGAATTGCTGGAAAAAATCAAATCCAACTTGCAGGAGGTCAAAGCCAGGGGAGGCCGCTTATATGTACTTACTGACACGGGAGTCCAGCTTGAGAAAGATGATGACATACAAGTATTGAAAGTAGCCCATGTCGAAGACAGTATTGCCCCGATTGTATTTACGGTACCGCTACAGCTGATTGCCTATCATATAGCTGTTTTCAAGGGTGCAGATGTCGATCAGCCTAGAAATCTTGCAAAGTCGGTAACGGTCGAGTAATAACATGGGATGAGCATGACAAATCAAATAGACAGCACAGACAAGAACGATATCACTGATATCAAGGATTACAGCAAGATCAGGATCATGGTTGTAGATGATGATAAAGACATCCTGAAATTATTGTCCGTGTGGTTGAAAAAAGCCGGTTTTGAAATTCAGACTTGTTCTTCCGCAGAAGATGCCCTGGAAGCCATTGCGTCCAACAGACCCAATCTCATTATCACGGACTTGTTCATGGAGGGCATGAGCGGTATGCAGTTGCTCACGGCGATTCATTCTGATAACCCCCTAATGCCGGTCATCATGTTGAGTGGTTCTGCACAGATTCATGATGCTATCAAGGCCACCCATTTGGGCAGTTCAGCATTTTTAACCAAACCTATTGACCAGGATGATTTGATTAAGGAGGTCAAGCGCGTCCTGCGGCTGACCAGTGGCAGCCGCACTGCCGGAGAGTTTGGCAGTAATGTAATCTATTGCAGCAAAGAAATGGCCGAGATCATCGAGCTCGCTGAATCGGTAGCCGACAGTAATGTCACAGTATTTATCAGTGGGGCAACGGGCACCGGCAAGGAGGTCATTGCCAAGGCCATCCATGAAAACAGCTTCCGGCATGACCATCCGTTTATTGCCGTCAATTGTGGGGCATTGCCCGAACAGTTGCTGGAATCGGAATTATTCGGCCATGAAAAAGGTGCCTTTACCGGCGCCAATATGCGCCACGAGGGCCTGTTTATGGCGGCCAATGGTGGTACTATTTTTCTCGACGAAATTGGTGATATGCCTCTCTCCCTGCAGGTCAAGTTATTAAGAGTGCTGCAGGACCTGGAAGTCAGACCGGTCGGTTCGGTTAAAACCTATCCAATTGATGTCAGGATCATTTCGGCAACGCACAAAGACCTGGAAAAGGCCGTTGAAGATGGCAGTTTCAGGGAAGATTTGTATTACAGATTGAACGTGGTGCCATTGCACATACCTCCCCTGAATGATCGACGTGAAGACATACCCATGCTCGCAGAATTTTTCCTCAAGAAATTTACCAAGGCCAACCGGCGCGGTTCCCAACATTTTGCACCGGAGGCCATTGAGTACCTCGTGTCATCATCCTGGCCAGGAAATGTCAGGCAATTGATCAATACGGTCGATTTATGCGCCACCCTGTGTAAAACAGAGATTATTCCGCTATCCATCGTCCAGAAAGCATTGCAGGATAGACCACAATCAATGCAAACCCTCAAGGAAGTCAAGCAGGATTGTGAAAAGAATTATCTGGTCAGTGTGTTGCGAATCTGCAGTGGGAACGTAGCAAATGCTGCCCGCATTGCCGGGAGGAACAGGACTGAATTCTACAAATTACTGGGCCAGCATGAGCTGAATCCCGCCGATTTCAGAATCAAAGATAATTCATCAGAGTGAGAGCATCATGACCGAAAAAAAAATCATCATACCCATAGATCCGGATCTGGAAGAGTTGATACCCACTTTCCTGGAAAATCGTAATACCGATCTTGAAAAGCTCAAACAGGCACTCCAGGCCAAAGACATGGAAACACTCAGGTCTATCGGCCATAGCCTCAAAGGAGTTGGCGGAGGGTATGGTTTTGACAAAATAACGGAACTTGGTGCGGCGATTGAGAGAGGTGCCAAGGATAATGATGTGCCGACAATAGAACAGCAACTCCTGGAGTTTGAGCATTTTCTTGCCAATATTGAAGTGAGGTATGAATAGCAGGACCATTTTTATTGATGGAAAGACAAATTGAAGACAAGATTCCGCGATGGCTGATTTATGGATTCGTCAGTCTTCTTGGCATAACCTTTGCCACAATCCTGGTATCTGTAGCATGGGACAATTCGGTTCAGACTAAAGAACGGGAAATTCGCTTTGAGTTGACATCACTCAAACAGAAGATCGCCAATAATGTATTACTCAGTATGAATGCTGTAAATACATTAAGCGCATATATCCAGACCAGGGAAAACATTTCCAGAAAAGAGTTTGATAGTTACACAAGGGAACTTCTCAAATATCATCCGTTCATTGAGAATATTGCATTTTTCGAATATAGACCGTCAGACAGGGAAGTCAATCCAGATATAAATGGAACTGCTCAGCCTGATTCATTTAAAGTTCTGCATGAAACTGCTCGAAATTCAAGAATTTTTATCCCGGACAATAACCTGGAAAACGATGATGTTTTCAGAAAGATAGTATTCAACTTCATGTATACGGATTCACCATCGACAATTACCGCCGCCCAGAATATTGATAAAAAATTACTGTTTGGATTCTTTAGAATGCTGTTTAATCCGATAACCTCAGAGATATCAGGCATCGTTGCTGTGTATATAGATCCACATAAATATTTCAGTAATATCCCGGTTTCTCCAGGTATTTCGCTGGCCCTTTATAATGAGTATCCAAACATTGGCAGGCAATTACTGTTCAAATCCCATGTGAATATTAATGATTCCGATGACTGGAAAATCAGTGAATTAACGCAGCAGGAAGCAATTCAATTTCCGGCATCGTCGGTCAAGCTATTTGTAAACAAGCACCTTTACTGGTCCGATTTTGAAAAGACAGCAGTCTATGTTTCTCTTTTAATAGGTATTGGCGTCACCTTGTTCCTGATATCGTTGATCAGGTCCAAGGACATCCAGGCCAGAGAGTTACGTGAACGCAATATCGTCATCGAAAAGAAAGTTGCCGAACAAACCATGGAACTGGCCAACGCCAGAGACGAAGCAGTCCAGGCATCCATGATGAAATCGGAATTCCTTGCTTCCATGAGCCATGAGATCAGAACTCCTTTAAATGCCATTATCGGTATGTCTGAATTACTCTCGGGAACGGCGCTAACAGATGAACAGAAAAAATATATTAACGTATTCAGGCGCGCCGGCGACACTTTGCTCAGCCTCGTCAATGATATCCTGGATCTTTCCAAGATCGAGGCACGGCAACTGAAGCTTGAAGAAATACCATTCAGTATCAATGCCGTCATTGAAGAGTCAGTGGAGATATATGCCCTCAAGGGTGCGGAAAAAAATATTGAGTTGGTCAGTTACATGGATCGGGAACTTAATCCCAACCGGATAGGCGATCCAGGACGGTTACGGCAGATTATTATCAACCTGATCAGTAATTCACTAAAGTTTACCGACCAGGGTGAAATTGTAGTTGCTGCGACGGATGCCAGGGATGCAGACGAGCAAAACCTTGTCCTGTTTTCTGTCAGTGATACAGGCATAGGTATTGCCCAGGATAAACTCAATGCAATATTTGAGAGTTTTACCCAGGCAGACTCCTCTACGACCCGCAAGTATGGCGGTACAGGTCTGGGTTTGACAATTTGTAAACGCCTGGTAGAGCTGATGCATGGCAGGATCTGGGTAGAAAGTGAACCAAACAAGGGCAGTACCTTTTATTTTCTCGCCAGATTTCCGGTAAATGAAGAACATGCGGTATCAAAAGTCTTGTACCGTGATATCAAGGATAAACAAATTCTTCTGGTAGTTCATAATCATGCTGTACGTTCTCAGATTAATGAAATTTTGAGTAGCTATGATGTCAAAAACACACTTGCAGCCGATGGTAAGAAAGCACTGGAACTCTATCAAAAATTCATGGAGGACGGTCATGGTTTCGACCTTGTCATTACAGATGATGTATTTTCTGATATGACCGGGTTTGAGTTACTTAAGAAAATTACAGAATTGGACACTTCAGCAAAAACCATGATGATGATCAGTCCGGTTGCTTTACATGAGCATATGAAGCAGGTGAAGCAGCAGGGCATAGATTCCTACATTGTTAAACCGGTTAAGCATCAGGAATTAATCAAACTTATCAACGGTGTATTTGCCGAGTTTGAAATGACGAATACGCAGGAATACGAACCAGATACCAGGGAAATAGTAATCGCAGGTAAACGCTTGCTTCTGGTTGATGATAATCAGGATAATCGAATGCTCATTAAGGCCTATCTGAAAAATTCAGGTCTTGAGATAGACCAGGCCGAGAACGGTCAGGTAGCAGTAGACCTCTATCAGAAAAATGAATATGACTTGATACTCATGGATGTGCAGATGCCACTGATGGACGGCCACGAAGCAACCCGATTAATTCGTTCCTGGGAATCACTGGAGCAACTTGAACCTGTCACTATTATTGCATTGACTGCCCATGCTAGTAGGGAGGAAATCGACAAGTGTCTCAAATCCGGCTGTACCTCGCATCTCGCCAAACCGGTCAAGAAAGATGTATTATTGGATACCTTGTACAGCTATTTCCGCAGACGTTAGCGGACCATGGTGGATACTGTCTTGAATGCCCGGTGAGAGGCATCCTGCAGCCACTCGAACAGCACAGATTCACTGTTAATACAGGTAATACCGCTCTGTATCAGGCGGTGAATTGCATTTTCGTAATTTTCTCGCTGCCTGGAAGCAATGGCATCGGTTACCACAAATACATCGTAGTTTTTTTCTTTCAAATCAAGAGCGGTTTGCATAATGCAGATATGGGCCTCGATGCCGGTAATGATCACCTGTTTTCGTCCACTCTTTTCCAGGGCATCCATTAATTCCCTGACGCCTGCGCAAGAGAAACAGGTCTTGTCATATTCCAGGGTGTTATTACCCAGAGTTTCGGCAATCTCTTCTTCAATGGGTCCAAGGCCTTTCGGATACTGCCGTGTAGCTATTACTGGAATTGCGAGCAAGCTTGCGGTTTTGATCAGCAGTCTTGAATTATTAATGAGACGTTCCATCACCTTATTTGGCATGACGGAGGTCAGTTTTTTCTGAACGTCAATTACCAACAGGACGCTATTTTCGGCATCACACTTCATAATCTATCTTTCCGATATTCCTGTTATTACTGTGAAAGTTTTTTAATTAGATAGACCCTGTCGCTTATTCCAACCATTGATTGACGGCTCGTAAATCTTCCGGTGATAAGGTTCCTGCCGCCTGCTTTAATCTGAGAATACTCAAAATGTAGTCATATCTTGACCTGGCATAATTCCTGAGCGCTTCCAGCAAGGCCCGTTGAACGGTTATGACATCAACCGCTGTCCTGGTTCCCACCTCGAATCCGGCCTCGGTTGCTTCCAGGGCAGTTTCGTTGGAAACCACGGCTTGCTGAAAGGCCTTGACCTGACTGATACCAGATATGACACCGAGATAGGATTCGCGGGTCTGTCTTTGGGCCTCGCGGTAGGCCCGTTCCAGTTCCTGGTAGGCCTGGTTATAACGCTCATGGGCTTCCCTGGTGCGAGAGGTGACCAGGCCGCCTTGAAACAATGGCATATTTAATTCCAGTCCAACCACGGTATCATCAATATCGGTAGTCCCAAACCGTCCGCCGCTTGAGTTAAATCCTCTGCTAGCAAACAAGTCCACGGTAGGCAGGTGGCCTGATTTTTCAATCTTGATGTTCTGGCGGGCAACCTCGAGGTCTTGCCGGCTAGCTTCCACCTGCAGGTTCTGTTCCTGCGATCGCCGGGTCCATTCTTCGATATCTTCGGGTTGTGGGCTGACCAGGGGCATCTCTTCGCCCAGGGGTGCGAGTAATTCTATATATTCACCCGTGACTTCTCTCAACGCCTCACGGGCATTAGCAACATTATTAACAGCAACTATCTGGGTCGCTACTGATCGGTCATAACCAGCCCGTGCCTCCTGAACATCGGTTATTGCAATCAAGCCAACTTCGAAACGTTGTTCTGCCTGTTCCAGTTGCCGTTTCAGTGCCTTTTTTTCAGCGTTGGCAAACTCAAGGTCATCCAGTGCGGCAAGAACATCAAAATAGCGCTCGCTGATCCTGATCATCAGGTCTTGTTCTGCAGCATCCAACCTGGCCTGTGCACCTTTTATCTCGCTGTCGGCCTGTTTCAGTGCCAGAAAGCGGTCATATCTGAATACCGGCTGGTTAAGATCCAGAGAGTAACTGTAACTTTCAAAATCAATCTTGCCCGAATCCCCGAAAGGTGATTCTATATCGATTTCCTGTTCGTTGGTGGCACCGTCAGCACTGAAGTTGATTGTGGGCAGCAACTGGGATCGTGCTTGTGGTTTTGCTTCCAGAGTGGCCCTGTACTCGGCAATAGCCGCCTGATAGGTTGGATCGCCCCCCCTGGCCAGTGAATAGGCATCAACCAAATCATTGGCAATGACCGGAGACTGGATTAGGAAAGACAGGCAAATTAAAACTGGAAATACTATTTTTTGCACTGTAAAGACCTTCTATTGTTAGTTGATTAATATCTTGCCATGGCTGGTTCCACAGACATCGCCCAGGCATCTATACCGCCAACAAGATTGCTTACCTGGCTGAACCCGCTGGCCTCGAGAAACCCGGCTACCTGCCGGCTACGTGTCCCATAGTGACATAAAACTACAATTTCTGCCTCCGCATCAAGTTCATTCAGACGGCTTGGGATTTCCATCATGCCAATATGGGTGGACCCTGATATTTGACAGACCTCGATTTCCCAGGGCTCACGCACATCCAGCAGGGTGATGTTTTTATTGTTTTCCTGCAGTAGATCAGAAAGCTCCTCGGCAGATATCTCACGCATTGCATCTCCCCGCTTAAAAGTCAAAAGTATCAGCTAGATTGGCACCAATCAGTGGAGGGATAAATGTTTCAAACAGGCTCTCGCGTCGCCATTCATTTTTCCCGATACGGGTTATCAGTTCTGCTTCCATTACTGGCAGAGATCCGGTAATCACAAACAAGCGTCCCATCGGTGCAAGTTGCTGCTGAAAACAGGATGGCAGCACCGGCAATGATCCGGTCAGTACAATTACATCAAAGTTTTTTTGCTTGTCCCAGCCGTTTATTGCATCGCCATGTTCCAGGATTATGTTATTGATGCGATATCGGGAAAGTTTTTCAGCTGCCTGTCGGGGGAATTCCCCGAATATATCAACGCTGACTACACGACTGCTTGCCCGTGCCAGCAGCGCCGTAAGGTAGGCACAACCCGTACCGACCTCGAGGACGTTATCGCTTTTCTGAATATCCACTACCTGCAACAAGCGTGCCTCAACCTTGGGAGTCATGGTCACTTGTCCATGTGGCAAGGGAATCTGGATATCGGCAAGCGCCAGGTTACGGTAGGTAACCGGGACAAAATCTTCACGGTGTATTTCATCCAGCAAATCAAGAACCCGTTGATCAAGTACTTCCCAGGTCCTGATCTGTTGTTCGATCATATTATGGCGTGCCCGGTCAAAATTCATCTCGGCATTCATATGCAGTAAATTATCGCAAAAATTGTTATGATAAGCATTATGCATGAGTAGTGCGGCTAGGGGCGCCTGTGACAGGCTGAGAGTGACCCTTGAACCTGATCCGGTTAATTCCGGCGTAGGAAAGCAAGCACACTTTCAGACTATGAACGGGCGCTCATATCTTCTTATATTGAGGAATCAGTTCCATGAGTGCCATCGTCAAACCCTTTTCTATTGATCAATCCAGTATCACCCGCAAAGCAACCCCGTTGCCCGGTTCCAGAAAAATCTATGTGCCCGGCAGCCGAGCAGACCTGCAGGTACCCATGCGCGAGATCGCCCTGGCCGAGACCCACAGCCAGCAGGGGGTGGATATTAATCCGCCACTGGCGGTCTATGACACTTCCGGATCCTATACCGATCCGAACGCCGATATTGATATCCGTCAGGGTCTTCCTCCCCTGCGTCAGCCCTGGATTGATGAGCGCACCGATACCGAGACGCTGGCCGAGTTCAGCTCCGAGTATGGCCGGGCGCGGATGCAGGACCCCGCGCTCGCCGAGCTGCGCTATGAGGGCTCGCGCCTGCCACGGCGGGCCCGGACCGGCCAATGCGTGACCCAACTGCATTATGCCCGGGCCGGCATCATCACCCCGGAAATGGAATACATCGCCATCCGCGAGAACCAGAAACTGGCGGACTACCGGGACCCGGGTCTGGCACAACGCCACCCGGGCCAGGGCTTCGGGGCGAATATCCCTGAGCTAATCACGCCTGAGTTTGTGCGCGCCGAGGTGGCGCGGGGCCGGGCCATCATCCCGGCCAACGTCAACCACCCGGAAACCGAGCCGATGATCATCGGCCGCAATTTCCTGGTCAAGGTCAACGCCAACATCGGCAACTCGGCGGTGACCTCCTCGATCGAGGAAGAAGTGGAGAAAATGGTTTGGGCCATTCGCTGGGGGGCAGATACCGTCATGGACCTGTCCACCGGCAAGCACATCCACGAGACCCGCGAGTGGATCATACGCAACTCGCCGGTGCCGATCGGCACGGTGCCGATCTATCAGGCCTTGGAGAAGGTCGATGGCAAGGCTGAGGAACTGACCTGGTCGATTTACCGCGACACATTGATCGAGCAGGCCGAACAGGGGGTGGATTATTTCACCATCCACGCCGGTGTGCGCCTGCCATTCATCCCGCTGACCGCCCGGCGGGTGACCGGCATAGTCTCCCGGGGCGGCTCGATCATGGCGAAGTGGTGTCTGGCGCATCACCAAGAGAGCTTCCTCTATACCCATTTCGAGGAGATCTGCGAGATCATGGCTGCCTACGACGTGTCTTTCTCGCTGGGTGACGGCCTGCGGCCGGGCTCGATCGCCGATGCCAATGACGAAGCACAGTTTGCCGAGTTAAAGACCCTGGGTGAGCTGACCAAGATTGCCTGGGCGCATGACGTCCAGGTTATGATCGAGGGTCCGGGGCATGTGCCCATGCATCTCATCAAGGAGAACATGGACAAGGAACTCGACGAGTGCCATGAGGCACCATTTTATACCCTGGGGCCGCTGACCACTGACATCGCCCCGGGCTATGACCACATTACCTCGGCGATCGGGGCCGCGATGATCGGCTGGTATGGCACCGCCATGCTCTGCTACGTGACCCCGAAAGAACACCTGGGGCTGCCCGACAAGGACGACGTCAAGGAAGGAATCATTACCTACAAGATCGCGGCCCATGCGGCGGACCTGGGCAAGGGCCACCCGGCGGCCCAGGTTCGGGACAATGCCCTGTCGAAGGCGCGGTTTGAGTTTCGCTGGCAGGACCAGTTCAATCTTGGACTGGATCCGGAGCGGGCCCGGGAATACCACGACAAGACTCTGCCCAAGGAGGGTCACAAGCTGGCACACTTCTGCTCCATGTGCGGTCCCAACTTCTGTTCCATGAAGATCACCCAGGATGTCCGTGACTATGCCCGTGAGAAGGGGCTGGACACACAGGAGGCGCTGGAGAAGGGCATGGATGAAAAGGCCGAGGAGTTCCGGAAAAAAGGTAACGAGTTATATCAAGACGTCTGATAGAAAAACAAAAAGAACAGAATAACAACTCCAGAGTGATGTTCATGCATAGTGAACTATGATGCCCTGTTAAAAGAATCTCCTGATCCGGATATTGGTGAGGATCGTCTGCAGCGCCTGCTGGAGGATTCAACAGCCCGGCGTTATCTGGATAAATTGCCCGATGAAGACGTCCCTTGTTTTTTAAACCTGATTACCATCTCCAATTTTATTTACCGTTATTTATGCCGGCACCCTGAAGTAATTGCCACACTCTATGGTGCCCAAACACTTGATATTTCGGAACTGGACTCAATTTCCGATCTGGACAGTTTACGGCATTTCAAATACAAGGAATTAATCAAGATTAGCTGGCTCGACATATGCCAGCGCTATTCCTACCAGATTGTACTGGATCGACTCAGTTTACTTGCAGAATATATTATTAATAAGACCATGGAACTGGTTGCCAGGGATCTTGAATGCAATGGTCTGAAAAATGATCCGGTGCCATTTACAATATTTGCCCTGGGTAAACTGGGTGCTGTGGAACTGAATTTTAGTTCTGATGTGGACCTGATCTTTGTTTCCAGGAATGAAACAGATGAAATGAGTTACCCCGATTACCAGGAATTGATTACAGAGCAGGTCCGTAGGTTCAGCCAGGCCATAGAACACAGGTCCGAAGACGGATTCCTTTACAGGGTTGATCTCAAGCTCCGTCCCTGGGGACGCAGTGGACCATTGATTATTTCAATAGATGAAACAGAGCTTTATTATGAGGCCAGTAATGAGGCATGGGAACGTTTTGCCTGGTTGCGTGCAAGAATTATTGGTGGTGACAGAAAACTGGGTGACAATTTACTGGAACGCTTGCAGCCATTTATCTACCTACGTTCACTTGGCAGTGATGATCTGATCCGTTTCATTAAAATCAAAAACGACATGTCTGCCCAGCGTGCTCGCAGTGGATCATGGAACGTTAAGCTGGGCAATGGTGGGATCAGGGATATCGAGTTTTTCATTCAAATGCTACAGATTGTAAATGCAACCAGTCATTCTCAGCTCAAGACCACCAGTACACTCAAATTGATTGATTTGTTGACTACTAAGGGATTTTTTTCAAGGAAGGAAGGCGGGGACATTTATGAAAGCTATGTTTTTCTGCGAAGATTGGAAAACCGGCTGCAGATGGTAGATGAACTACAAACACATAAGCTTGCTGATGAACCACAACAACGTCGAAAAATCGCGTGTTCTTTGGGTTTTGGTCCGGCAAGTGACGATTCCACAATTGAAAAATTCGACAGAAAGTTGCTTGAATACCGCCAGGTAGCGAGTTCCTGTTTTGATCGCATATTGCCGGGAGAAACATCATGACGGCCAGGTATTTGGAATCTACCCGGGATGCACTGCAGCTAGCATGGAATGTCAATGCAGCGAACGTCAATCTCGAGCGTTGGCTGGATATTTGTGAACGCGAAGGCTGGAGTGAAAGTATTGAAAATCTGCCGCTGTTGGCAAAGTTGTTTGGAGCAAGCTGGTATTTTACCCGGCTTGTTTTTTTTCGTGGACTCGAAATCAAAAAATATTTCGATGACATGCAGACAGATCCTGACTTTTCAAAGTCCAGTATGCTTGAATTTATCCGGGGCAATGATATTGATTCGGATCTTGAGGATCGCTTCGAACGTTTGCGTCTGGCGAAAAATGAAATCATGTTGCAAATACTTCTGTTTCAACTCACTGACAGACTGGATGATGAACAATCTGAAGTCGCTTTATCACACCTTGCAGAAACAACCCTGCAACTCGCCGTGCATCTGGTTATGGATGAAGCAGAAGGTGACCCGCAATATCCCGCAATACTGGCCATGGGACGGATGGCCGGAAAAGAAATGAATTATGGTTCTGATCTGGATTTAATTTTTCTGTATTCGGGTGATTCATCAGAGCATGCACTACTCACCAGGCGGATTCAGTTGCTGCTTAGACATATTGCCACACCAACCGCCTGTGGCTTGCTCTATGAAATTGATATGAGGCTCAGGCCACACGGAACTTCCGGTACTTTGATAAGCCCGGCCAGTTATTTTATCGAATACCACTCCGAAGACAGGGATATCTGGGAACGGCAAATGATGACCCGTTGCCGTCCTGTTGTTGATGAAAATCATCTGGCTAGCGAGGCGTTATCATCCATCAGCTCAAAAATCTACGCTATATATGATGAAGCTCACCTCAGGAAGCAAATTCTGGACATGAGATTCAAGGTTGAGAGAGAACTCGGCAATCCAAAAGGCAAATTTGAAATCAAGCGAGGCCCTGGTGGTATCATGGACATCGATTTTCTTACTCATTTCCTTCAGCTTGGTTATGGGCACAAGTTTCCCGAGCTGAGAACTGCGTCAACTAGAAACGCCTTGCGGCAACTCGGAAATAAAAGCTTGCTCACTAGTGAGCAAGTCGGGCTATTATTACAATCCTATGATTTTCTCAAACGAGTTGAAGGTGTGTTGAGGGTAGCTGATTTAAAAAGTGTTAGTGCTTTCGCACAGGACCCTGAACAGATCCAGACATTGGCCAGGGCTATGGGTTATGCGAGAGATGCCGGGTCAGCCGATGCGGAGGGTTTTATCGATGAATATCTCACAGTGACAGGTCAGGTCAGGGGCTGTTTTACCGATGTGGTTGGCAAATATCCGGGTAGTGATCTCTAGTTTATTTAGTCCAGCTTGACCGCATCTATGCTGAGGACATCCTGATCCCCGATAACCTCTGCAGAGTGGATTGTGTTCCTGGGTACGACTACCCAGTCTCCTGCCTCAAGAACAACATCAATACCATAAATCCGGATCAGAAATCGTCCGGCCAGCACGGCATCGATTTTGTCAACTGGATGTGTATGTTCAGAGAAACAGGTTCCCGATGAATAAATGTAACGGGTGCATTCGTAACCCATTGAGCAGAGCTTATTGGAGAGTAGGGCTGCCGTTAATGCACCATCTGTTACAGGATTCCAGTGGTAGACCTCAGGATGTAACTTTTGAGACAACCGTCTGATTTCTCCCGTTTGCTTTTGCTTCATAGAGTGCCTGGTCAGCCAGGTTGATCAGGTCATTTATCGATTTTTCCTGATCCGGTATCAGTGTAACCACACCCATACTGATAGTCACGATATCTTTGACAGTTGAGGATTGATGGGGAATTTTCAGATCTTCAACCCCTGTCCTGATTTGTTCTGCGACATAATGTGCCATCTCCAGGGTGGTATTAGGTAATACTACAGCGAATTCCTCACCACCGTATCGGGCAGCAAAATCACTGGCGCGCCTTGTAAAATGCTCCAGGACTTCAGCAATCTGCTTCAGACAATCATCGCCAGCCAGGTGGCCATAGCTGTCATTGTAGGCTTTATAGCAGTCAATATCGCAGAAGATCAGGGTTAATGGTTCCTTTGCACGCATGCCCCGGTTCCATTCTTTTTCGATAAATTCATCGAAGCGTCTCCGGTTAAAGAGTCCCGTAAGTCCGTCCTTGGATGATATTGTTAAAAGCGTATCCGCGAGTGCTTCCGCCTTGTCTTTTTCCTCTTTCAGTTTTCCCTCTGTGGCAATGCGTTGCCTGATCTCATTCTCAAGTTCTGTATTAACCATTGCAGCCTGGCTTTTTTCAGATTGCAGTCGGGTAATCATGAATTCATTTAAGATCAGGTTATTGATCTGATTGTACAGTCGGTAAGATGCAATGAGGAGGAAAATAATATAGACAAGTAGCATGATGCCCAGACTGCGGATAATTTCATCATCAGAAAACAGACTGATGGCTGTCATAGGGCCCAGTGTAGAAATGATCATGACACTGAATGCAAGGAATGATGTGTTGTAAGTACTGAGTGCACCAGCAGTCATGCCTGCAACCGTGATGATGAAGAAGTAGAGATAAACAGGTTCCAATTTGCAGGACAGTTCAAAATACAGAATATTCCAAAGAATGCCTGATATGGCAATCCAGAGCACATAGAAATACAGCCATTGGTGCTCTTTCAGTACGTCAGGGCGATTATGGTATAAGGACACTGCAAACAATCTCAGACTGGAAACAACAATCAGTGCCACCAGCCAGAAGAACATAAATTTCACAAATGCAGTATCCGGTTCGGCCAGGTTATAGAGCAGGAGACAGATGGCTACCGCGATGATGACCATACCGATGATGGCCACAGAGGATTGCCGGTAAAGTATATTGACCCGCTTGCCCAGTATCTTTTGTTTGCTGATATTCATTAGGAATTGGACTGCAATGTGTATGCCCTGAGGATGTTATGGCCGTATTTTAGGCGGTTAATGTGATGCAGGTATCATTAACACAGTGAAATCTGGTAGCTGGGCCATGCTGAAATTATGAATTGACCTCGATGCGCAGGGCATCAGTTAAATATCAAGCGCTTACGATGTAGCTGGGAGGTCAGGGATCGCATGACTGTCACTAATATACGACAGTACTAAATAAGTTAAAATATACCATAAAATAATAAATTATATATAAAACCTAAAGTAGATACTCTGAATCGATTGCCATCCCGGGATTGCTGGTTGGTAAAGATGACTCACAGGCCGGGTAACTGGTCTGCCAGCATCTCATTGATAAAGGTCTGCCAGATGCTATCAGGTATCCAGATGTTCCTCAGTTCGGCCATCGCCTCTTCAGTTGCCGTATTGCATTTGATGACCCGGTAGAGGAAGACAAACGCGGAGACGCGCCAATTATACGCGCAGTGGACCAGCTTGGATTTGTCCCGGTTCGCATCCATGGCCGTGAAAAAGGCCTCTAGGTTATTCTTGTTGGGCGCCTTGAAATCCACAGGGATATGAAGGTAATCACAGCCAGCGGACCTGACCAATGTATCTTCATTTTTAATCGCGCCAGGTGAATCAGGCAAGGCAAGATTAATCACCAGCTGGCAGCCGGCGTCATTGATTAATTGAAAGTCTTCAGCAGCCGGTTGTCCCGATGTAATCAGAGTATCACTATATAAATAGACATTCGGCAAGTGCTGAAGAATCGGTGCGTTGATCATTGGATCATGAGTATGCGGCCGTCCAGTAATAACGATACAATGCAGGTGTTTAATTACAGTCTAGACGAATGCCTAAACTTCAGCAAAAAAATGCCGTCGTCACCGGGGCCAGTAGTGGGATTGGCAAGGCTATTGCACTGGCCTTTGCGCGTGAAGGTGCCAATGTAATCGTCAATTATTATCAGTCTGCTGATAAGGCGGGAGCAGTAGCGGAGTCCATCCGCTCTAGCGGAGGCCGGGCGCTGGCGGTACAGGCAGATGTCGGGGATCCTGAATCCATTGTCGCTTTGCTAAACAAGGCCAGATCAGAATTTGGTTCAATTGATATCTGGGTAAACAATGCCGGGATGGATATCCTCACCGGTTCCGGAGCCGAGTTGATGGATGAACATAAACTGGAGCGGTTGATCAACGTCGACCTGAAAGGGACCATCAATTGTTGCTGGGCACTGGCACCGCTGATGCTTAAACAGGGAAATGGTGTAATTATTAACATGGCATGGGACCTTGCCATACATGGTTTCCAGGGTGCCAATCCGCAGATGTTCGCTGCAGTTAAAGCGGGTGTACTGGGCTTCAGCCGGGCTTACGCAAAATCCTATGGACCCGAAATCCGGGTCAATGTCATTGCCCCAGGCTGGATAGAGACTGCCTTTGCCGAGGATCTCATGGATAAGGACTATTATCAGGAACGGGTCAATGAAATTCCATTAGGACGCTTTGGTAAACCGGAAGACATTGCCGAGACGGCCGTGTTCCTTGCTTCGGATAATTCTTCCTACATAACAGGTGAAATGATTAAGGTGAATGGTGGCTTAAGCTAGCCACTATAACCAGCGTCGCACCTGATATTTATAATCCAGGTATTGTTGCGGTTGCTCAGCTTCAAGAAAAATCTCTTCCTGCGGGATGATGCACCTGTCCAACAGGAAAAAGAAACCAATAATGACTATCACAGGTGACAGGCTGGCAAGTGCTATCCAGGCTCCAAGCAAGCTGAGTAACATGGCAAGATAGACTGGATTGCGGCTGTAACGATAGGGCCCGGTAGTGAGAATGGTCGTCGGCCTTGCAAGGTATTTGATGGGAGTCCCTTCTTGTTCATATTGCTTTGCAATTTTGAAAATAATAAAAATCCCGCCAAGAAAAATCAGGCCGCCCAGAATTCTCAGAGGAATGAATATCATGTGCGACAAGGGTATGAAATAGTCGAGCAGCACCATTAAAATAAGGGCTATGCCGAAATAGACCAGTGGTGAGATTTTGGCCAACAGCAATGGAAAATTTACGTTCATGACAGTTTCCCTCGCAATGGATGTTCAGTACGCCAACCGGCTTCACCTCTTGAATCAACATAACAGACAAGAAAATCTGCATTTGCGCGGCTGTCAAGCAAACCAACAGAGAAAGTCGCTTCCGCCATTGAATCAACGAAACACCAGATTCCATCATCATGAATGGCATCTCGTTTGTTTTCTACCTTGCAAACAAGCAAGTTGGCATCACCTCGTTTGTCTACTTCACGAATCATGTAATTCGCGTCAGCCCGTGATTCAACTATCTTGACCAATGCCATCTTTTTCTCCCTGGAACTGAGTCTAGACTTGCCCCCGGATTCTATCAAGAATCAATAATGAATGAGTGAATGAACTTCGTATTTTGAGAGTTTTTCACGGCCTTTCAGGGAGTCCAGTTCGATAACGAAGGCACAGGCCATAACTCTGGCACCCAGTTGCTCTATCAGTTCACAACTGGCCGATGCTGTACCACCTGTTGCTATCAGATCATCAACCAGCAGAACCTTGTCATTTTCATTCAGCGCATCGGTGTGAATTTCCAGTTCAGCTGAGCCATATTCAAGGTCATAGGAAATGCTTTGTACATCATAGGGTAACTTTCCGGGCTTGCGCAGCGGCACAAACCCGAGACCAAGTTCCCATGCAGCCAGGCTTCCAAATATGAACCCCCTGGACTCCATGCCCGCAACTGCTGTGATATCATCTCCCATAAAAGGATGAATCAACTGGTGCACCGCAAGGCGGAGTATCGTTGGGTTTTTGACCAAGGGAGTGATGTCTTTGAACTGTATTCCCGGTTTTGGGAAATCTGGAATATTCCGTATGTGTGTTTCTATCTGGTGCATGGAATTCTTCTCCTGCAAGTGATGTTATAAGATTTTAATAAATCAATAATAACTTGAAATCTATAAGGAGGAAAAAATGTGTAGCTTACTAAATAAATTTGGCCCCTTGTTGGGCAGGATAATGCTCTCAGTGATCTTCATTTATGCCGGTTGGCATAAAATAGATGGCTTCGACAATACGGCACAAATCATGGCCAGTAAGGGGTTGCCACTCACCGAGGTCCTGCTGGTTCTGACTATCATCATCGAGCTAGGTGGGGGCTTGCTGATACTGATCGGTTATCAGGCTCGCTGGGCGGCAATGGTAATATTTCTGTTCCTGATACCCGTTACGGTTATCTTTCATCCTCCTTGGAGTGATCCGGGTCAAATAAACAGCTTTCTCAAAAACCTCGCCATCATGGGCGGTATGTTATACATCATGGTTCATGGTCCGGGTCCACTGAGCCTTGGTAAGGATCATTGTGGTAAATCAGCATAATCGAAATAGCATGATGCGGACGAGTTGATGAAGGAATTTTCAACGATATATGAAGAAGCGGTATTCAGGCAGGGAAGTGAAAGCAATCTGAAAGCTAGACTACCGAAGCCAGTCACGCCGAACCAGCTCAGGAAGAAAGGTGACGACTGGTTTCTATCCTTAATGTCCCGCAGGATATTTCGCGCGGGACTCAAGCACAGCATGGTGGATGGTAAATGGCCAGCTTTTGAGGACGTATTCCACGGCTTTGATGTTGACCGGGTGAGTCAATTGAGTGATGAAGAACTGGAGAAGTTAATGACTGATCGTCGGATCATCCGGCATTGGGGAAAGATCCGTGCTGTCCGGCATAACGCCCAGGCGATAGCTGTGCTACACCAGGAAGGTAAATCCATGGGCAGTTACCTGGCAGATTGGCCGACGAATCGTATCGTCATGCTATGGCAGGACCTCAAGAGCAGATTTCTCCAGCTTGGTGGTAATTCCGGGCCTTATTTTCTGAGGATGGCAGGCAAGGACACCTTTTTGATGACTGACTCTGTGAAACGTGCTTTGCTGAAATGGGGTGCAGTACGATCCTTCTCATCGGGTAAAAAGGCGCTGCTGCATATCCAGGGTGTCCTAAATCAGTGGAGTGATGAATCAGGGCGGCCACTGTGCCAGGTCAGCATGATACTCGCCCTGTCTGTGGATTGACCTGGTGTCCGCGTTGTTAGCGATAGAAGATGACTGGGACTTGACCCCGGCTCAGGCCATCGACTTACAAAACCGGCTTCGTCAGCAGGTTATTGCCCGGGATGATTTTGGTAAAATTCGGCATGTGGCCGGGGTCGATGTTGGCTTTGAGGACGACGGTAGCATTACCCGGGCTGCCGTTGTTATTCTGGATTACCGCAGGCTGGAATTGCTGGACGTCGTTATTGCCAGAGAAGAGACCCGGTTTCCTTACATCCCCGGATTATTATCTTTCCGGGAACTACCGGCGGTCCTGGCGGCCGTGAAAAAGCTTAAACAACAACCGGATATCTACCTGTGCGATGGTCAGGGCTACGCTCATCCCAGACGTTTTGGTATCGCCTGTCATCTCGGGGTTCTGACGAATACGCCCGCTATCGGTGTGGGCAAGACACGATTACTGGGTAAATATCGAATTCCAGCCGATCGGAAAGGTGACTGGCAACCTCTGATACATGAACAGGAAACGATTGGCGCTGTCCTGCGTACCCGAATTCATGTCAAACCGATCTTTGTATCAATCGGACACCGAATCAGCCTAGCAAGCGCTGTCGCCACAGTGATGAAATGTGTTACCCGTTACAAGCTACCGGAGACTACCCGGTTGGCACATCACTATGCCTCCAGAGAAAAAGAGTTTCAAAGTGGATAACAAAAGACTGTCAGGAGAAGCTTGATGCATAATTACTTGCTTGGATTAATACTGGTCTTGATATCTATAGCGGGATTTGCCGCCGATGAAGAAACAGCTATATACAAGGCGAGCACCATTAAACCAATGGAAGAAACCTATGCCGAGCTCTATCAGGCACTGGAACGCTCAAGGTTTTATGTCATTTTTGAAGCGAATATAGGCAAAAACCTTGCTCGTAATAAGGACAAGTGGGGTGAGGACTATAATCGCAATGCCTTTGAAGCAGTAAAAAGTATGATCATTTGTAATCCATACTTTGCCAACCAGCTGCTGAATCTTGATCCGGATCTGATGGCCCTGTGTCCAATGTCAGTCACTCTGTTACACAAGCAAGGAATAACTACCATATTATTTGAAAAACTGATGCAAGTTTCCCCGGCCAGCCCGGCGGAAGATGTGTTATGGGAAGTTGAGATGACGGTGATCACTGCAATTGAAAGCGTGCTTTGATATGGTTGCCTGTAATTTTAATGTTTGACAAAGCGGGACAGTTTGTCGATGACGCTACCCTTGTCATCTTCAATTGCAATATCCAGAATCATCCGATAATCAGTTTTTCCAGTTCCGAGTACCGGCAACTTGTCAATGATAATGACTTTTTTGGGGATATATAATTCACCAATGCCCAGCTGATGCGCAGTATCCTGAATTGACCTACGTGTGGCAGAAGGGTTATCCGTCATCAATACGATCTTTTCACCTTTTTTCTCGTCTGGAAGATTCACAGCCGCATGGTTAAATTTTGGCCAGGTCTTAAGTGCAAGTTCCTCAACAGCCGTCAATGAGATCATTTCGCCACCGATCTTGGCGAAGCGCTTGGCCCGGCCCAGAATTGTAATAAAGCCTTCTTCATCGATATCCACAATATCACCCGTATCATACCAGCCTGGACCTTTTTCACTTTTCGGTTCTTTCAGTTTATCACTTCCATGAATCAGGTAACCCAGCATGATATTGGGTCCCTTTACCAGCAGCTTGCCACCTTTCTCAATTCCTTCAACCGGCTGGATATGGCATTCCATATCGGTCAGCAATCGACCCACGGTATGTTTCCGGTTCATCATTGGTGTATTGACTGAAATTACCGGACTAGCTTCAGTCACTCCGTAACCTTGCAGAACGCGAATGCCAAATTTTTCCTGCCATATTTCCATCGTGTCTTCTTTCACTTTTTCAGCACCGGCCACTACATAGCGCGCAGAATTGAAATCAAATGGATGCGCATGTTTGGCATAACCCTTGAAAAAGGTATTGGTGCCAAAGAAAATTGTTACTCCGAGTTCGTAAACGAGTTCCGGTATCACACGGTAATGCAACGGAGTGGGATAGAAAAATATCTTGCTGCCACCGAATAATGGCATCAGGGTACCTGCATTCAGACCAAATGAATGAAATAACGGCAAACAGGAAAACAGGATATCAGCAGGATTGAAATCAATATGGCAACTGACCTGGGCATAATTGGACAGGAGATTGCTATGTGACAGGACAACGCCCTTGGGTGCACCTTCCGATCCTGATGTAAACAGGATAACCGCCGGCCGGTCCGGGTTGATGGGGCTAGCATATTGTTGATGAAAATGTCTTGCCCGCAGGGCATGGTAAAAACCGGTTATCTTGGATATCAGGTTGATTTTTTCTCTCAGATCTTCGAGATATATCACTTCAAGCTTTTCTTTAAGAGATGATGCAAGTGATTCAAGCCCAGCATTCTCTATAAATTTTTTTGATGTTATCACCTGTCTTATATTGGCGGTTTCACAGGCCTGGAGCGCGGCCATGGTGCCGACTGTATAATTCAACATGGCCGGAATACGACCGGTATATTGTATGGCCATAAAGACGATAACCGTGATCGACACGTTTGGCAGTAACAGACCGATATGTTCATCCTTCTCGGTGATTTTTCTGAAATAATCACCTAGCACTACGGCACGGGTAATTATTTGTTTATAGGTGAGTTCCTGCTGATTGATGTCGTTGATGATTTTCCTATGTTTACCATATCGATCCGTGGCATGAAGCAGGGCATCGAATATCGATGTGCGGTAATTGAACGAGGAATAAATCAGTTTATACATCAGGTCCTGTAACTGCAGGGAGACCATCCTTCGTCTCTCTGATCCCAGCATATTGGATGGTGCCGAGATTTTCTCCGGGGGAAGTACAGTCAGCTTTATCTTGGGGAAACGCCTGATGGTGCCGCGGCCTTTCATATAAGAAAATGGACTGAATTGTGGTCCATCTATTGCAATAGGTAAAATAGAGGCCTCTGTTTTATCAGCGACCAGGGCGGGCCCTTCGTAGATTTTCATCAATGCCCCGGTAATTGTTATGCGGCCTTCAGGGAAGATCACCGCCTTGCGGTCTTCCTTGATGTATTTGATCATCGATTTGATCGATAACGGATTGGTCGGATCCATGACAAACAGGTCAACAAATTTCAGAAAGAACCTGAATTGTTTTTTTCTCGCTATCTGGGTATTGATTGCAAACGTTGGTGTCTCCGGCAACCAGGCATATAGCAATAGACCATCAAGTAGTGAAGTGTGGTTAGCCACGATCAGGACCCGGTTACCTGCAAGAAAGTAGTTTTCCATGCCGCTGACTTCAACCCGGTAGAGTAACTTCAGGAGTCCGCGTACCATAAATTTCGCCAGCTTGATCATAGGCCAGGCTTTTATCGGGGATAAAGATTAAAGGACGTCATTAGTTTCGATTATCAGACACCAGTTTGGATTGCCTGGTGCCGCGACGGCATGCGATTGTATTATTTTTCAGGCGTCCGTCGGTGCCTGTCCGATATAAATATCCAGGTTTTGTCCCGGCTTCAGTAATGTCTTTTTCTTCAGGCTGTTCCATTTTTGCAGTTCGTTGACTGTGACTCCGTGCCGTCTTGCGATTAACCAGAGTGAATCACCTGATTTCACAGTATAGTTGATCCGCCTGGATTCCCCATCGAAACTGGTTTTTTGAGTTGAGACCGGAATGACCTTGGCATAATCCTTGTCCTTGCTCCAGACCACCAGTTCACCTCCAGGCCGGAGTATGGTGCGTGGTTGTATGCCATTCCAGGCACACAATTGATTGACTGTGACACCATAGTCCCTGCTGATGTCCCACAAGGTATCACCTTTCCTGATGGTATAAACCAGGCGTGTACCGTCACCAGTCCGCTTCAGGCCATTATACATACGCGCATCCTGACTGAGGGAATATTTTTCGAACGGTTGCTTGGATGTGGGTATCATCAGTTTTTGCCCGACGCGAATCATATTACCACGTAGTTTATTGATCTTTTTCAGGCTCTTGAGATCAGTGCGGTACTGGTAGGCTATTCGTCCCAAGGTATCACCTTGTTCCACCTCGTAGAGATCCCACTTGAGGCGCTCTTCATCCGGCAAAGCAGCCAGTTTCTGTTTGAACTCTCCGGCCTTGTCCAAAGGTATCAACAAATGATGGGGCCCGTTGGGATCGGTTGCCCACTTGTTGATGCCTGGATTAAGCGTATAAATTTCTTCCATTGTCATGCCGGTCAATTCCGATACGGTAGCAAGGTCAATCTGGCCACCGGCATCTATGATTTCAAAGAAGGGTTCATCGGGGATACGGTTCAGGGTGACCCGGTATTTATCCGGGTCTGAGACAATTTCTGCAATCGCAATCAGGCTTGGTACATAACCCCGGGTTTCGCGAGGCAGTTTGAGCGACCAGAAGTCAGTGGGTTTGCCTTTCTTCTGGTTTCTGCGAATAGCACGTTGAACATTTCGTTCACCGGTATTGTAAGAGGCAAGTGCCAGCAACCAGTTACCATCAAAATCCTTGTGTAATTTTTCCAAATATTTTAATGCCGCATTTGTCGCGGCAATGATGTCGCGTCGGCCGTCGTACCACCAGTTTTGTTTAAGGCCATAATAGCGCCCGGTACTTGGAATAAATTGCCAGATACCGGAAGCGTGGCTGCGTGAATAAGCAAATGGTTGATAAGCGCTTTCCACGATGGGCAACAAAGCCAGATCCAGTGGCATGTTGCGCTTTTCCAGTTCTTCAACAATATGGTAGAGATAAGGCGTGGCACGTTCAGTAATGCGGTCAAGGTATTCCTGTTTATTGGCATAAAATTCAATACGGCTGCTTACGGTTCTGCGGGAGATGTCTCTGGGAATAGTCAGACCGTCGGCAATTCGTTGCCAAAGATGGGCCGGAGTTTCCGGTAGTTCGACAAGGATTTTGTCGATAGTCTCCGTCTCTCTTTCATATTCAATATTACTGTCGGCTGTCAGCTGACCGGCACGAATCAGGATATTGGTAGTCTCCAATAGTTCTGCGGCAACGGTCACATTGTCGGGAGTTTCACGAAAAGCAGCAGTTTCGCAGGCAGATAAAAACAGCACAGAGATCAGTATTACCAGATGCATCTTGCCCATAATTAGAGTTATCCAGTTGAAGTGCTAAGGATTTTCAGATTTTTTATTTTCCCTATTCAGCATATTAACTTGAAAGGTACCTAGATACCAGCCAGATCCAGTTGATATTAAAGCGGTTCTCCGGTCTAATTTTTATATGAGCGTGGCAGAAACGGGCAGTCATTCACACTATCTGGGAGATTCCGTGAACTGGTTTGAATCAGAACCGGGCCAGAGCCTGCTGCAGGCTGAAAACCACCGGATTTCCAGCATTCTCCCGGACCTGTTCGGCTACCATATCCTCCAGTTATCAACTTGGACCCCATCCGATTTAATGTCTGCCAGCCGTATCCGGCACAAGATCCTTGCCCGACGGCCGCCTGACCAGTTTACGGGAAAAAATCCTGATCTGGTTTGTCATAATTCAGCCTTGCCCATCGACGGCGACTGCATAGATGTTGTCCTGCTTAATCACGTGCTTGAATTTGAGAAGAACCCCCATCAAGTACTGCGTGAAGTCGAACGTGTGCTCATCGGTGAGGGACATGTGGTCATCCTGGGATTCAACCCCTGGAGTTTCTGGGGTCTCTGGCGGGTGATGTTGGCATGGAAGGATCGGTTTCCCTGGCTTGGTCATTATTTCAGCCAATCCCGGGTGAAGGACTGGTTGACGTTGCTTGATTTTGAAATCGTCAAAACGGAGAAGTTCTTTTTCAGACCACCGATTAGAAATAGTAGACTGATTGCCCGATCGAATTTTCTTGAACCGATAGGCAGATATTGCTGGCCATTCTGGGGAGGAGTATTTCTTATAGTTGCAAAAAAACGCGTTAGCTCCATGACGCCGATAAAGCTCCAGTGGCAGAGCCGCCGGCGGATGATTGCATCAGGAGTCATTGAACCCAATGCACGCATGACTCCGGTTAAAGTTAAAGATGAATAGCGAGATAGTCAGGATATTCACAGATGGCGCCTGCCGTGGCAATCCTGGGCCTGGTGGCTGGGGTGTGTTGATGCGTTTCAGGGACAGGGAAAAGGAAATGTCCGGTGCCGAGCATGAAACTACAAATAACCGTATGGAGCTGACAGCAGCCATAATGGCACTTGAGGCACTCAAGAAGCCCTGTCATGTGATCCTGACAACAGATTCACAATATGTAATGAATGGTATTACCCAGTGGCTTGAGAGTTGGAAACTAAAAGGCTGGAAGACAGCGAACAGAAAACAGGTCAAAAATATTGACCTGTGGCAACGGCTGGACGCTGTAAGAAACAAACATGAGATCAATTGGGAATGGGTCAGAGGTCACTGTGGCCATCCCGAAAACGAACGCGCCGATGAACTCGCAAACCTTGCAATCGATAAACTATTAATAAATTGAATTGGAACTAAACATGCGCCAGATCGTACTTGATACTGAAACCACAGGCCTTGAAGTCAAGCAGAATCACCGGGTGATTGAGATTGGTTGTGTCGAACTTCAGAACAGGAAAAAGACCCGGCGAGTATTTCATCAATACCTTAACCCGGAGCGTGAAATAGATGATGGTGCATTCGAAGTCCATGGCATCAGCAACGAGCAATTAAAAAACAAGCCGCGGTTTACTGATGTGGCAGAGGAATTTATTGAATTTATCAAGGACTGCGAACTCATCATTCACAATGCACCATTTGATGTTGGCTTTCTGGATAATGAATTGCAACTTGCTGGCAAGGAATGGGGTTCGCTGAATGATCACTGCAAGGTGGTTGACACACTGGTATTGGCCAGGGAAAAACACCCGGGACAAAAAAACAGTCTGGATGCACTTTGCCAACGCTACTCGGTGGACAATTCGCAACGGGAGCAGCATGGTGCCCTGCTGGATGCACAGATTCTTGCCGATGTTTATCTCGCCATGACCGGTGGCCAGACTGCCTTGTCACTGGAAGATTCGGCTGGCGCGATCGGCGGGTCCAGAATCAGGCAACTGGATCCGAACCGTCTCCGCCTGAAAGTGGCAGTTGTTACAGATAAAGAACGTTCTGCTCACCTGAATCGGCTTCAGGCCATAGACAAAATAAGTAACGGGAACTGTTTGTGGAAAAAACTGGAGGAAGCATTGCCGGAGGTGTAATACTTGAACGGGTAACTCCCCCGGAAAGATCGAGCTAGTCCTGCTTTACTGCGTCACTGATCATGGTCTGCAGTTCACCCTTCTGATAAAGGTCCAGGGTGATATCGCAACCACCAACCAATTCACCATTGATAAATACCTGAGGAAAGGTCGGCCAGTTGGAAAACTTGGGCAGGTTGGCTCTGACATCCGGATTGGCCAGGACATCAACATAGGCAAACTCCGCGTTGCAGGCCTTCAATGCCTGAACGGTTTGCATGGAAAAGCCACACTGTGGGAAGTCCGGTGTGCCTTTCATAAATATGACCACCGGGTTTTGTTCAACCGTGGTCTTGATGTGTTCCAGAATATCCATTCAATCTAACCTAAACACTATTTTGGATTTCGGCGCCGATTATACACGTTCCGTCACGACTCACCATGCACCCGCGGTTTTCCCCAACCACCACCGCCCGGTGTCATAATGGTCAAACGCTCGCCTTTATGGGCGGAGAACTCTGTCTTTCCCGGTAGTACTTCGTCATTCAAACGATTCAGGCCCGGTGCCCCGGGCTGACCTTCGGCAATTCCCCAGGGGGCCACTGTCCTGCGCTCCGTTAATAATGTGACATGACAGTCCTCGAGAAATTCATACTCCCGGACCAGGCCATCTCCACCCTTGAACTGACCCGTTCCACCAGAATTGCGGCGGATCGCATATTGCCTGATCCTGAGCGGGTAATACTTTTCCAGTATCTCGATCGGGGTATTTAGGGTATTGGTCATATGGGTTTGAATGGCATCACAGCCGGGTCGACCTGACCCCGCGCCACTACCACCACCGAGGGTTTCATAGTAATCCCAGCTATCAGAACCCATGGCAATATTATTCATACTGCCATGGCTGGCCGCGGGGATATTATCAGGCAGGGTTTTTGCCAGTGCACCCAGTATCACATCAACGATCCGGCTGCTGGTTTCTACATTGCCCGCCGCCACTGCGGCCGGGAACCGGGCATTAACCAGGCTCCCGGGCTCGGCCTTGAGTTCAATCATCCTGAAGGCACCGGCACAGGCCGGGGTGTGGGGTGGCATCAGGCAGTAGAAACAGTAATAAACGGCTGCGGCCGTCACGGACAATGGGCAATTAATATTGCCTTTAACCTGGGGCGCCGTGCCGCTAAAGTCCACCAGGATACGGTCGTCTTCAATCTGTAAGCGGGCCTTGATGGGAATATGGTCGTGACCGAGACCGTCATCATCCATAACATCAGTGAATTCAAACTCACCCCGGGGTAATTCACGCAGGCTCGAGCGCGCCAGGGTCTCGGCATACTCATTCAATACATTTAAAGCTTCAGCAAATTTAGCCCGTCCCATTAGCTTCACCAGGCTGTCGAGACGGCGCAAGCCAGTCAGGTTGGCACTGGCCTGGGCCTCGTAATCGGCCTCCGCCAGAGCCGGATTGTGAAGTTTTTCCAGGATCGAATGGAAGGTTTTGATGTCTTTCTTACCGCAGCGCAACAAATGGACGGGTGAAATTACCAGACCCTCTTCAGCTAAAGAACCCGCTAGGGGCATGGATCCCGGGGTGTCAGCACCGATGTCTGCATGGTGAGCCCGGTTCGCCACAAACGCGCAGAGTTCCGACTCTATATATAAGGGTGCTATCACGGTCACGTCCGGCAGATGGGTGCCGCCGAGGTACGGATCATTAAGGATGATCATATCACCCGGTTGCCAGTCTACCCGGCTGACTATCCCGGCCATGGCGTAAGCCATACTGCCTAGGTGAACCGGAATGTGGGCGGCCTGGGCGCAGAGATTGCCCCCGTTATCAAACACGGCACAGGAGAAATCCAGTCGGTCCTTTATATTGGGCGAAAATGCCGTGCGTTGCAGAGTCGCCCCCATCTCGTCGCAAACGGCCTGTATGCGGCTGACAAACAGGGAATTTTCTATGACATCCATTGCTTAGGTATTGAAATTAATATAAAAAAAAGTCCGGCGACTATATGAATCAATAGGTCGATAATTGTATAATGACAGCATAAAAACCGATTACAATTTTATCCAAATTCACACAATCGAGGGAGAAATTGCATGAATCCATTGAAGTCCGTTCCTGGAACTATCGTTTCAGGCTTTGTCCTGTCCATGATCATCATCTACCTGGTAGGTGGCGATATGTCGCCGGGAGAATGGTCGTCTACGGAAAAATGGTCGCTTACAGTTTGGCTGCATGTCTTTTTCGGAATCATCTGGATTGGGCTTCTGTATTATTTCAATTTCGTCCAGGTACCGGCAGTAGCAGATGCCGCTGCAGACTCAGGAGGTCCTGGACCTGCAGGCATCAATAAGTATGTCGCACCGCGCGCACTTTGGTGGTTCCGCTGGGCCGCCTTATTGACCTGGCTGACCGGTGCCGTGGCACTGGAACTTATGCCCGGTTCGAGTTTTGCAGATGCCTTCCTGTTGAAAGAAAATGTCCTGATCATTGGAATCGGTGCCTGGCTGGGTACCATTATGTTGTTTAACGTTTGGGTTCTGATCTGGCCAAACCAGAAAAAAGTGCTGGGGATTGTCGAGGCAACAGAAGAACAAAAAGCCAAGGGGAAATTTATTGCCCTGATGGCATCGCGCACGAATACCTTACTATCCATTCCGATGATCATGTGTATGGTAGGGCACGCGCATTACATGCCCCTGTAAACGATCAGAACACAGGTTTTAATAAAAACATGTGAGCCCGGCCTTGGCGGCCGGGCTTATTATTTCTGTATTTGAAAAATATCAAATGAGTCAATCAAGCCGGGTTTAATGAATGAGCGATCATTTAATAGCAAGTTATAATCAACTTCCGGTTGCGTTCGAAAAAGGTGAGGGTGTCTGGTTGTTTGACCAGCATGGCAACCGTTATCTGGACGCGTTGAGTGGAATCGCTGTGTGCGGACTTGGTCACTCACATCCTGAATTGACATCAGCGATTTCTGATCAGGCCGGGCGTTTATTGCATACTTCCAATCTGTATCACATCCCTTTACAGGAAAGCCTGGCTTCCAGGCTTTGTGCGCTGGCAAACATGGACAAGGTATTCTTTTGCAATTCCGGCGCTGAGGCCAACGAGGCGGCTATCAAGATTGCCAGATTGCATGGCCACAAAAAAAATATTGCCTCACCAATAGTGATTGTTGCTCGCGGAAGCTTTCATGGGCGAACTATGGCCACACTCAGCGCAACCGGTAATACAAAAGTCCAGTCTGGTTTTGAACCTTTGCTGCCGGGGTTTGTGCACGTTCCCTATAACGATATCGATTCGATTATTAAAACAGTGAACAACAATGAGGACGTTGCTGCGGTGATGCTGGAACCGGTGCAGGGAGAAGGTGGTATCAATATACCCGATAGCGGATACTTGACGGCGATACGAGAACTTTGTGATGAACACGGATTATTGATGATGCTGGATGAGATCCAGACTGGTATGTGCCGGACTGGAAAGTGGTTCGCACATCAACATGAAAACTGTGTGCCGGATGTGATGACGTTGGCCAAGTCATTGGGTAACGGCGTGCCCATAGGGGCCTGTATTGCCGATGGTGAAGCGGCCAATTTGCTACAACCCGGCAGTCATGGTTCCACGTTTGGCGGTAATCCGCTGGCTGCACGCGCCGGATTAACAGTGATAGACATACTGCAGCATGAAAACCTGGCACAGCGTGCCGCGGCACTTGGACAGTTGTTGCTGGCACGGTTTTCAGAATCGTTATCTGTTTATAAGGCAGTTAAAAATATCCGCGGCAAGGGTCTGATGATCGGAATTGAACTGGCCGATGATTGCCCTGACCTTGTTGGACGGGCATTGAAACAAAACTTATTAATCAATGTCACGGCGGAGAAAGTTATCCGGCTATTGCCGCCGTTGATTATCAGTGACGAGCAAGCAGAGGAGATCGTTGAACGCCTTTGCATTGTGTTGAAGGACTATTTGAAGGAAGCGGCATGACAGTTAAACATTTTTTGAGTCTGATGGATTTAAATGGTCCTGATCTGGAAAAACTGATCCAGCATGCCATCAAGCTCAAGCAGGAATCCTTGTCAGGCCAGACCCGCGAGACACTGAAAGGCCGGGTACTGGCCATGATCTTTGAAAAGTCATCGACGCGTACCCGGGTGTCATTTGAAGCTGGTATGGCCCAGCTTGGCGGTCATGCCATCTTTCTGTCACCTGATGATACCCAGCTGGGACGGGGAGAACCAATCGAAGATACCGTAAAGGTCCTGTCCAAAATGGTCGATTGCATCATGGTGCGCACCTTTGCCCATGATAACCTGGTGCGATTTGCTGACGCGGCCAATGTTCCTGTAATCAATGGCCTGACTGATTCCTATCATCCCTGCCAGTTACTTGCAGACATGCAAACCTATATAGAAGCGCGTGGCTCAATCCGTGGAAAAACCGTGGCTTGGCTGGGAGATGGAAATAACATGTGCCAATCCTATATGAATGCAGCAAGACAATTCGGTTTCTCGCTTAACATCGCCTGCCCGGACAATTACCGCCCCGATCCGGTACTGCTTGAAGAAACAGCCAAAGTGGTCAGTATCATTACCGATGTCAAACAGGCTGTTAGCGGTGTTGACTTGGTAGTGACGGACGTCTGGGCGAGCATGGGTCAGGAATCCGAGTCTCGGCAGCGTACCGCCGAGTTCAGGCCCTACCAGGTCAATCGGGAATTGATGGCGCTGGCAGATAAAGATGCCTTGTTCATGCATTGCTTGCCAGCCCACCGTGGTGATGAAGTGACTGCAGAAGTTATCGATGGGCCACAAAGTTTTGTCTGGGAAGAAGCAGGAAACCGCCTGCATGTCCAGAAGGCGTTACTCGAATACTTGATATTGAAGGAGATCTGATCGACGGTGCATTTCTTATTGAGTAACGATGATGGCTATCAGTCAGAGGGACTGGCGGCGCTGGCAAATGCAATGGAAACAATAGGTACGCTGACCGTGGTCGCACCGGATCGGGACCGCAGTGGTGCCAGTAACTCCTTGACTCTGGATACACCGGTACGGCCCATGATTGCTGAGAATGGATTCATTTACGTTAACGGCACACCTACCGACTGTGTTCATCTTGCTATTACCGCTTTGCTGGAAAAAGAACCGGACATGGTTATTAGTGGAATTAATAACGGATCTAACCTGGGTGATGATGTGCTTTATTCAGGTACGGTTGCTGCCGCCATGGAGGGGCGTTTTCTGGGTATACCGTCTATTGCCGTTTCCCTGACCTCACATGATCCAAGGTATTATGATACGGCAGTCAGGGTTGTGTTGAATCTGATCAGTCATATCAAAGAATTTTCATTTGGCCGTGATATATTGCTCAATGTCAATATTCCTGACCTGCCTTACGAGGCCCTGACAGGATATGAAGTTACTCGACTCGGACAAAGGCATAAATCAGAGCCGGCAATCTCCTCAACTGATCCAAAGGGCAGAAAGGTATACTGGGTGGGGCCTGTTGGACCTGAGCAGGATAGTGGTTCAGGTACAGATTTTCATGCAATTAAAAGTGGCAAGGTTTCTATAACACCCTTGCAGGTTGACCTCACTCGTTATAACGTGATTAAGGAATTGACTGATTGGGTGGGGAGTAAAATCAAGAATGAATAATCACCTTCGTGGGATTGGTATGACATCCCAGCGTACGCGTGATCGCCTAATCAAACGGCTGCAGGAAATGGGCATTCAGTCAAATACAGTTCTGGATGTTGTCAAAAATACTCCACGGCATATCTTTGTTGATGAAGCGCTGGCCAGCCGTGCCTATGAAAATACAGCATTACCTATCGGTTACAATCAGACGATTTCGCAACCTTATATTGTTGCGCGAATGACCGAGGCATTAATGGCAAATGGGCCATTGAAAAAAGTTCTCGAAATCGGTACAGGCTGTGGTTACCAGACAGCCATTCTCGCCCAGGTGGCAGAAAAGGTTTACAGCATTGAGCGCATCGAAGCCCTGTTAAACAAGGCCCGCGAAAACCTGTATACCTTGAAATTCCGTAATGTCAGGCTGCAACATGGTGATGGTAATCGGGGTTGGCCGGAGTATGCGCCCTATGATGGAATTATCGTGGCTGCTGCACCGACTGGTATTCCTGAGGCCCTGTTACAACAATTGGCAATTAATGGTCGTCTGGTGATACCGGTAGGCAGCCCGGGATATCAAAAATTATTGCTGATAACGCGGACAGAGGATGGTTTCGAAGAGACACTACTGGACATGGTCAGTTTTGTGCCCCTGGTCGAGGGTACTGATTAGCCTCTCAGGAGCAGTATTCATCTGCAAGGCCCTTGCTGTTCTTGCTCTGGCTCCGCTTTCCCTGACCGCTTGTGGGGGCAGGGTCGAAGCGCCGGTAGTGTCTCCTGGCAATCAGCAACGAGGCACCTATTCCCGAAATATCAATGTCAGAAAACCTGATGTTTATCTGGTTAGGCGGGGCGACACCCTCTATTCGATTGCCTGGAATTACAACCTGGACTACAAGGATCTCTCGAGATGGAATGGTATTCGTGCGCCTTATACAATTTATCCAGGGCAAAAAATCAGATTGAAACCAAGACCCTCTCAGAGGCAAAGAACAACCCAAAAACAGGCCAGGCCGCGACCGAAAAAACCCGCATCTGCTGATACCTCGAAAACACAGAAGTCCAAACAGGTGCAGAAAAGGCCCGCGCAAAAACAGCCGGTCGGCCGGGGGCCCGTCAAATGGCACTGGCCAACTCCAGGTAAAATCATCAAGTCCGATACACCGATTTCCAAAAACGGCATCGATATCAGCGGCAAGCTGAATCAACGGATCAATGCCTCGGCAGATGGTGTGGTTGTCTACAGTGGTAGTGGACTATTGGGCTACGGAAAGCTTATCATCATCAAACACGATGAAGTCTATCTGAGTGCCTATGCACACAACAGTCGTTTGCTGGTGAAGGAGGGACAACGCGTGGCCGCGGAGCAGCATATCGCCTATATGGGGAAAACGTCCAATGGTCGCGTACTTTTGCATTTTGAGATACGGAAAAACGGGCAACCCGACAGCCCGCTGAAATACCTCCCCCCGCGCTAACCACAAGATATGACCATGCAGGGAACCAAAGAAACACAATCGGGCGATCCAGAACAGAACAGCGAGGAAATCGCTGATTTGCCGGAAGAGCTGGATGAGGAGGAAGAATTCTCTTCCGAAAATGAAGAGGAAGACTCCAAAGACGACAGCGAAGACGAGAAGCCTTTCGCCGCCGGGACCATCCCACAGGGCGATCTGGATGCCACCCGGATGTATCTGAGTGAAATCGGCTTTTCACCGTTGTTGACTGCGGAAGAAGAGGTCTATTACGGCCGTAAGGCTATCCAGGGTGACGAGGCCGCTCGCAAGCGAATGATCGAAAGCAATCTTCGTCTGGTTGTGAAGATCGCACGCCGTTACATGAATCGTGGCCTGGCACTGCTGGATCTGATTGAAGAAGGCAATCTTGGCCTGATCCGCGCGGTTGAAAAATTTGATCCGGAAAAGGGGTTCCGATTTTCTACTTATGCCACCTGGTGGATTCGGCAAACAATTGAACGCGCCCTGATGAATCAGACCCGGACTGTGCGCCTGCCTATACATGTCGTCAAGGAGATTAATATCTACTTACGGGCTGCCCGGAAACTGTCACAGAAACTGGACCGGGAAACCAATCCGGAAGACATCGCCGAGATGCTCGATATTCCCATTGAGGATGTCAAACGTATGCTTGGACTGAATGAACGTATTACCTCGGTCGATTCACCCTCAGGCTATAATAGTGACAAGTCTCTCTTGGATACCCTGCCCGATGAGCAAAACAACGATCCATCCCATCTTTTACAGAGTGATGATGTCCAACGTCATATTGATACCTGGCTCTATCAGCTCAGTGACAAGCAACGGGCGGTGGTCGAGCGCCGGTTCGGTCTGCATGGACATGAAGTGTGCACTCTTGAAGAGATTGGAAATGAACTCGGGGTAACCAGGGAAAGAGTCCGGCAAATACAATTGGAGGCCATCAGGCGACTGCGTCAAATTCTTGAGCGTGAGGGCTTCTCGCTGGATAACCTCTTCATGGATGAATGATCGGTCTCATTCCTGAATCAGTATCAGTCCCGCTGCAATTTTACGACCCTCAGCGGCAAGCAGATTAAAACTCCGGCTCGCAGCACCCGTATCCATAATTTCTATTCCGATACCGGCATCATAGACAGGTTCAAGGATTTCTGGCGTGGGGAACACCTGGTAACTGCCAGTACCCAACAGGATGATCTCGGGTTTTAATTGAACCAATTGATCCATGTGTTGCGTTGCAAGATTAATCACTGAATTTGGCGACCATTCTTCAATAGATCCATCCGGAGTAATAATCAGGCTATGAAAATATTGCTCACCGTTAACTCGAAACAGACCAATCTCGTATGCGTCGATCCGGTTGTTACTAATGTGATCATCCAGGGAGATTTTCATAGATACATCATTACGTCATAATACGGTGGATCGCAAGTCCGGTTTAAATACAAAGAATAGAGGAAAATTAGTGAGAATAATCTTGTTGGGGCCACCTGGTGCCGGGAAAGGTACACAGGCAAATATCATCAAGGAAGCCTTTGCAATTCCACAGATATCGACGGGTGATATGTTGCGAGCCGCCGTCAGTGCCGGGACGGAACTCGGATTACAGGCAAAAAAGGTAATGGATGCCGGAGAACTTGTTTCTGATGATTTGATACTGGGTTTGGTGAAAGAAAGAATCTCCGCACCAGATTGTACAAATGGCTTTTTGTTTGATGGTTTCCCAAGAACCATAACCCAGGCAGAAGGCATGAAGAATTACGGGATTGAAGTGGATGCTGTTGTAGAATTACAACTGCCGGATGCTGAGATTATCAAACGAATGAGTGGTCGCCGCGTTCACCCGGCCTCCGGGCGGTCCTATCATGTCACATTTAACCCTCCAAAGGTTGAAAATAAAGACGATCAGACAGGAGAACCCCTGATTCAACGGGGTGATGACAAGGAAGAAACTGTTAAAAAACGTCTTGAAGTTTATCGTGAGCAGACAGCCCCACTGATCAAATACTATTCCGACATGGCAAATGAGAATCTTGTCAGATACATCGCAATTAATGGTAATGGTGAGGTTAATACAATCAGTAAAAATATCATTGAAGCACTTAAATCATGAGGTTTAGCTCTGGATGTTGCATTTTTTTCATAAAATAACCAAAAATTTTTTGTTTTTTTGCATTAATTAGCTTGTTTATTCAAAAAAATATAGAAAAAACAAAAAACATTACTATAATAATTTGCGTGTTATTCATTTGTGTTGTATATAAGTCTTTGTTTAAATCCATTTAGGGGAGTTAAATTATGGCAAAGAAGAAGACCGCAAAGAAGAAAACAGCTAAACGAAAGACAGCCAAGAGAAAGGCTAAGAAGAAGACAGCTAAGAAGAAGACAGCTAAGAAGAAGACAGCTAAGAGAAAGGCTAAGAAGAAGGCCAAGAAAAAAGCCAAGAAAAAGGCTAAAAGGAAAGCTAAAAGGAAGGTAGCGAAGAAAAAGGCCAAGAAAAAAGCCAAGAAAAAAGCTAAAAGGAAAGCTAAAAGACGTACCAAGAAAAAGTAAATCCGGAGCATCAAGCCGGCGAAAGCAAAGTAAACTTGCGATTGCCAAGTCGAAGATAAAAGCCCGGAAGGCCAAACGGAAACAAATTGCCAGGCAACTGGTAAAACAAGGGGGATTAAAACCGCTTGATTTGTGACCAAGGCCTAAAGACTCAAGGCCCCGAAAGGGGCCTTTTTATTGTTTATCGGACTGTTGTATAGTCCCTGCCGAAATGATCACCATTCCTCCTGTTGACTGATCAATGCCCCCGAAAAAACGCTCAAAACGCCCCCGTCGTATAAGAAAAATATTAAAAAAACTCAATAAGTTAACAATATTGCAAGTTTCCCTGATCTTGCTGATATGCGCTGCCGCCTGGGTTCTGTGGCTTGACCATAATATTCGCCTGGAATTTGAGGGTAAAAAATGGTCTCTACCTGCACGTGTCTATGCCAGCCCCCTGGAGTTATATGAGGGTTTGGAGATTGATAGGGAGCGGGTGGAAAGTAACCTTCTTGCTGTTGGATTTGAGCGTATCAACAGGCCGAATCGGCCGGGAGAATATGCCAAGTACGCGGACAAGCTGGTATTCGTGAGCCGGGATTTTCGTTTCTGGGACGGCGGGGAATCTTCCAGGAAAATCCTGTTGATATTCGGTGCTGATGGCATACGGCGGATATCAAATGTCAATTCCGGAAAAAAAATTCCACTGGTCAGGCTTGAACCGGAGCTCATTGGCAAAATATACCCGGAACACAATGAAGACCGCATTTTTATCAGTTATGATGAGGTCCCTCCCTTGTTGATCAATGCCCTGATTGCTATCGAGGACAGGAACTTTTTCGAGCACTCAGGGGTTGACCCCAGGGGCATTCTACGGGCAGCGTTTGTCAACCTGCGGAACATTGGTTTGAAGCAGGGTGGCAGCACCCTGACCCAACAACTGGTCAAGAACTTCTTTCTCTCTCATGAACGTACCTTTACCCGTAAGTTCAACGAGATCATCATGTCCCTGCTCCTTGAGCACCACTATTCCAAACAGGAAATCCTGGAGGCTTACATTAATGAAATTTACCTGGGACAACATGGTTCTCAGGCCATTCATGGCTTTGCCATGGCTTCGGAATATTACTTTGCTCGACGATTGAATGAATTGCGCGTTGATCAGCTGGCCTTGCTGGTTGCGCTTGTGCGCGGTGCATCATTTTATAATCCGAGAAAACATCCGCAGCGTGCACTGGAAAGACGAAATCTTGTGCTGGAACAGATGGTGTCACAAGAAGTGCTGGAATCAGGACAGGCCCAGAAGGCTATGGCGACGCCCCTGGGTGTTGTGAAGACACCGGGCTGGAGTAATGCAAAATATCCTGATTTTTTACAACTGGTCAGACAACAATTACGTAAATACTACAAACCTGAAGATCTCAGGAGTGAGGGATTACAGATTTTCACCACGATCATTCCTGCTTACCAGGACATCATGGAACAGGCCATTCAGTCCAGACTTGGTCGGCTGGAACAGGAAACAAACCTGCCAGAGAAAACAATTCAGGCAGCCTCATTGCTCACCAACAGCGAAACCGGTGAGGTTCTGGCTTTGGTGGGTGGACGTCATAATGACAATACAGGGTTTAATCGGGTGCTTAACGCCAGGCGGCCCATCGGTTCGCTGGTGAAGCCAGCCGTGTATCTTGCTGCCTTGTCTCAACCTGAAAAATATAATGTATTAAGCCCCCTGGATGATGTGCCCATTGTTTTGAGGCAGGAAGACGGCAGTCAGTGGTCACCGGATAATTATGACGGGATTATTCATGATCGCATCCCCCTGCATGCCGCCCTGGAAAATTCCTATAACCTTGCAACCATAGATCTGGGAATGGCGATTGGAATACCCCGGGTCAAGGCAATGTTACGGCATCTGGGTGTCCAGACATATATTCCGGAATACCCGTCATTGTTCCTGGGTTCGGTAAATCTTACCCCGTACCAGGTCACGCAAATGTACCAGACCCTGGCCAGTAATGGTTTCAGGGTTCCGCCTCGAGCGATTCGTGAAGTGCTCAATAAAACTGGGGAACCGCTGCAACGTTATCCGCTGGATATCGAACAGAAGCTGGACAGTCGATCGGTATTTATTATCAACTTTTTGCTGTCACAGGTTGTCAAACAGGGGACGGCAAAATCTCTGGCTGCCAGGATGCCGTCCTATTTACCACTGGCAGGTAAGACCGGCACCAGTAATGATCTCAGAGACAGTTGGTATGCAGGTTATGGTGACAACCTGCTTGCCGTGGTTTGGGCAGGAAGGGATGATAATGAACCTGCCGGATTGACTGGTGCTGCTGGTGCGCTGCAGATCTGGATTGATATGATGAAGAATTTACCCATACAGCCGCTGACTTTGATTCCACCCGATGGAGTGGAATGGGTGAATATCTTGGATGATCATCGTGTCGACGAGAATTGCAGCGTTGGGCAGCCTTATCCATTCATCTCACCATATCTGGTCAAGAATATTGGTGAATGTCGCCAGACAGCCAATACAACAGACACAGAGCCGGATACAACACCGTGGTCAATATTCGATATTTTTCGTTAGTTAATCTGATCCTGTTATTTTTATTGTCGGGGGCTTGTACCCAGGCGATGGTTCCTGTCGAAGATGCGACAGTGGCTGTGGAAGAGGACACTTACTTGGAGGAGATTCCACCGGTGACAAAACCAGCTGTTCCCGAGGTAACAATACAACAACCTGCTCCGATCGAGGAACGTAACATCCCTGCCGATGGCCTGGATCAGGGACCGCTACAGCACAAGGCGTCACAGGCGGTAATTGCCCTGTTGAATGAGGCAGATCACCAGGTATCGAGCGGTAATCACCAACAGGCAGAGGCTACGTTGGAACGGGCACTGCGCATCGATCCCAAGAATCCGGTTTTGTGGCATAAGTTGGGTCGTTTGCATCTGCAGGAAGGTGATTGGCAAACTGCCATCTCCATGGCAAAGAAATCCAATGTCCTTTCTCAGGGTAACAGGGCTTTGCAGGCTGATAACTGGTTAATGATTGCTCATGCCCGCAAGGCACTCGGTGACAAACAGGGCACCACGGAAGCCATGAACCAGGCCGCGAGATTACGACAGCAATAAGTGAAAATATTACTCAATTGATATCGCTTGATAGAGCCAAGCCTTTTCCGGAACACAGGACTGCGTCATACCGGCCTTGTGTTTCAGGTGCGTGAGAAAATCTCGCGGTTCGCTGACCGACTCCCATACCGCGGGCAGGAAAGTAGCCCGGTATTCATTTTTTTCAATGATCAACCCATCGATTCCCGGGCGCAATTGGCTGATGAGTTCTTGATCGGTTTTAAATTCTACCGGCTGAGGCGATCCCAGCACTGAGATACTGGTCTTGATCCGGGTAAATTCGTTTTTGTTGAGTGGTTGAAAACGGGGATCATGGAAGGCGGCCGCGTAGGCATTTTCAGCAACACTGATCACCAATGGTGAACACGCCCCGGTGGTACCGATACAACCCCGCAACTGGCCATTGATTTTCAGGGTGACAAAGCTAGCCAGGATCTGCCTGAGTGGCTCGGGAAACTCCTCCGGTTCCGGATCGAGCGCCATGTTTTCAATCAGTCCTCGTTCAATACTCTGCCGGGCTGTTTTCAGTAAAAGCTTTTTTTCTGTGGCAGTAAACATATCAAGCTGAGTCGATAGCGTAGGCTCCGTAACCTACTACCCGATCCCTGTTTCCGGCAGTGTCGCCTGAGTTTCTCAAGTCAAGTGTGCGAATACCGAGTCCCTTTTCCCGGGCAAGACAGAGCAGACCGTTTATGGGCCTGTAGCCACAGGCCTGTTCGGGGCCAATGGCTTCATACTGCAATGATTCAATCAAACGGGTCGTGTTTTTATCCAGCTCGCATGCGGTCTTATAATCATGAAAATGACTCAGATCGGAACTGATGATGATCAGCGTATCCTGATCACCCCAGAATGTTTCCAGAACTTCCATTACCTCTTGTGGGGAAGCATCGCCCACGACCAGTGGCAGTAATTTGAAATCATTTAGCAAATACTGCAGGAAAGGTAAGTGCACTTCCAGGCTGTGCTCCTGCGCATGTGATTCGTCAGAAGTTATGACCTGTGGCAAGTCGCGAATCAAATCGGCCGCTTCCTGGTCGATTTCGATCTGTCCCAGTGGCGTTTCGAAGTGCGTAGCCGAACTCAGAGCCATTCCCTGCGTATAAACCCGATGGGCCGGACCAAGCAGGACAACACGTATGATGTTTCCGGTGGAAGAGTTAATCCTAGCATAGGCATGAGCAGCGGTTATACCTGAATAAATATATCCGGCATGGGGAATGATCAGGGCACCAGGGCTGTCCTGTTGTTTCTCTACCGCGCCCATCAGGTCTTCGATCGATTGACGTAAAACCTCCGGCTCAGCCGGGTAGAAATAGCCGGCAACGGCCGCTGGACGCACTCTGGGATGTTTTACAGGCATATCACCAGGGAACACTACTGAATATTTAACGTCAAAATTCTATACTTTTATTATAGGTAGCCAGTATTCTACCTGCCTTGTTATGGCAAATGTGACAGAAAAAGATAGTTTTACGGTACCTACGCAGTACTGGCATGTGCTGGACGATGGCAGGGTTCAGTGCGATGTATGCCCGCGGGCCTGTAAATTACACGAGGGCCAAAGGGGGCTGTGTTTTGTCAGGGCTTGCCTGGACCAGAAGATCGTGCTGACCACATATGGCCGTTCCAGCGGCTTTTGCATTGATCCCATTGAGAAAAAACCCCTGAATCATTTTCTTTCCGGTACCCCGGTGCTGTCATTCGGCACCGCTGGCTGTAATCTGGCCTGCAAATTCTGTCAGAACTGGGACATCAGCAAATCCCGGGAAATCGATACCCTGGCATCCTCTGCAGCCCCAGAGCAACTGGCAAAGGTCGCCAAGGAACTTGGCTGCCGCAGTATTGCTTTCACTTATAATGATCCGGTCATTTTTCACGAATATGCCATTGATGTCGCCCAGGCCTGTCGTGAAGAGGGAATCAAGGCCGTTGCTGTGACAGCCGGTTATGTCTGCCCGGAACCCCGCCAGGAATTCTATCGATACATGGATGCGGCGAACGTGGATCTGAAGGCCTTTACTGAACAGTTTTATAAAACCATCAGCGGCAGTCACCTTGAACCCGTGCTGGAAACATTACGCTACATCAAGCATGAAACTCCGGTCTGGCTCGAGATCACCAATCTCATCATTCCGGGCCATAATGATTCCGACAAGGAGTTGAACCAAATGACCGAATGGGTGGTGGAACACCTGGGACCGGATGTGCCCATGCACTTTACCGCCTTCCACCCGGACTGGAAGATGCGGGACGTCCCCCATACCCCGCCTGCTACCTTGGTCCGGGCCCGGGAGATTGCTCTGAACAACGGGATCCACTACGCCTACACCGGTAATGTCCATAACATTGAGGGGGATACCACCTATTGCAGCCAATGCGGCAGTACACTCATCGTCCGGGACTGGTACATTATATATGAATGGCACTTGGCTCCGGGTGGGCGCTGCCCGGATTGCGGTGCAACCTGTCCCGGGGTGTTTGAAAATTCACCCGGAGATTGGGGTTCCAGACGGCTGCCCGTCAGGCTTAATAGTGCAGTTAATTTAGAGACATAGGTCAGCAATCTTCTTGAAAATGGCCTACGGGCACTGTAGACTGCGCCTCCTCTGGTGCGGGGTGGAGCAGTCTGGCAGCTCGTCGGGCTCATAACCCGAAGGTCGCAGGTTCAAATCCTGCCCCCGCTACCAATTTACTGGTAGCTAATGCCGGGATAAGTACGTGTGTCTTCGGGTCATGAGCCCCCGGCTCAGGCTTCAATATTCCAGGGAAGGTCGCAGGTTCAAATCCTGCCCCCGCTACCAATGCAATTGGTAGCTGGCCGACTTGCCCACTGCCAATACAGCAAGCCCCGCCGGGGCTTTTTTATTATCTGGCAGGACCTTGCAGCCCACACGGGTGGTTGGCAGTTTTTCACGAGCAAAGCTATACTTGTGCGATTATTATGGAGTGTTTCAAAAGTGGGCCTTGAGCCCATTTTTTGTTTTTGAACAATGTATCGACAAAACGAAGTCCTGGTAAAGCTGTTACGGCCGGTAGTTCAGGCCATGGGTTATGAAATGCTGGGTATCGAACAGTTCTCCAAAGGCAGGGATTCCGTCCTCAGGATATACATAGATCATGCTGGCGGGATCGGGATCGATGATTGCGAACGGGTGAGTAACCAGGTGACAGGCGTCCTTGATGTCAATGATCCGATCAAGGGTGCGTATCATCTGGAAGTGTCATCGCCGGGACTCGACCGGCCGCTGTTTACAGTTGAGCAGTTCACTCGTTTTGTCGGTGAACGGATACAGGTGCAGTTACGCGAAAAACTGGATGGCCGGCGTAATTTCAAGGGTGAATTAACAGCCGTTGATGACGCAGGAATACACATCAAGGCTGGCGGTGAGGAATACACGATTACAGAGGACAAAATTGATAAGGCACACTTGGTGCCGTTTGACTGACTAGATCAGGAGTAAGAGAGTAAATGAACAAAGAAATTCTCATGGTTGTTGACGTTGTTTCCAATGAGAAAGGCGTTAGCAAGGAGATTATTTTCGAAGCGATTGAGGCCGCGCTGGCCAGTGCGACCAAGAAGCGCAATCGTGAAGACATCGAGGCACGCGTCAAGATCGATCGCGAGACCGGTGATTACGACACATTCCGTTGCTGGGAAGTCATGGAAGACAGCGAGGAAGATCTCGAATTTCCAACTCGACAGATCAAATTATCCGATGCCAGGGAAAAACAGGCTGATATCGAGCCCGGTGAATTCATCGAAGAGCCCATGCCTTCTGTTGAATTCGGACGTATCGCAGCTCAAACTGCAAAGCAGGTTATCGTGCAGAAGGTCCGGGAGGCAGAACGAGCACAGGTCATTGATGCCTACGAAGACCGAGTGGGTGAAATGGTCAGTGGTGTGGTCAAGCGTGTTGAACGCAGTGGTATCATCGTTGATCTTGGTAATAATGCAGAAGCCTTTATTCCCAGAGAATTCATGATCCCGAGGGAAGCTATGCGCCCCGGAGATCGCATTCGCGCCTATCTTTATGAAGTGCGTTCGGAAATGCGCGGTCCACAATTGTTCCTGAGTCGATCCGCACCGGAATTACTGGTCGAACTGTTTACTCTGGAAGTACCTGAAATCAATGAAGGCCTGATTGAGATCATCAGTGGTGCCCGTGACCCCGGCGCGAGGGCCAAGATCGCCGTCAAGGCCAATGATCCCCGCATTGATCCCATTGGTGCCTGTGTTGGCATGCGTGGCTCAAGAGTACAGGCCGTATCCAATGAATTGTCTGGTGAACGCGTAGACATCATTCTCTGGGACGAAAACCCGGCCCAGTTTGTGATCAATGCCATGGCACCGGCAGAAGTGGCTTCCATCCTGGTAGACGAAGAAACCCACAGCATGGATGTTGCTGTTGATGAAGAAAACCTGTCCCAGGCGATTGGCCGTGGTGGTCAGAATGTTCGGCTTGCCAGTGAACTGACCGGTTGGGAGCTGAACGTCATGTCAACTGAACAAGCCGATGAAAAGAACGAGGCTGAGTCCCTGGCCGTCCAGCAATTGTTCATGGAGCAACTGGATGTTGACGAGGAGATTGCTACCATACTTGTCCAGGAAGGTTTCACCAGTATCGAAGAAGTTGCCTACGTGCCTGAAAGCGAAATGCTCAAGATTGAGGAGTTCGATGCCGAACTGGTGACCGAGTTAAGGGAAAGAGCCCGTGATCTTATGATCACCAAGGCCATCGTTAGCGAAGAAAAGTTGGTTGATGCTAAACCGGCGGATGATTTATTGAATATGGACGGCATGGATGAGGCCCTGGCGTATGAACTCGCACGCAATGGCGTTGTAACGATGGAAGATCTTGCCGAACAATCTGTCGATGAGTTGATGGAAATTGAAGGACTGGATCAGGAACGCGCGGGCAAACTTATCATGACAGCCAGAATTCCATGGTTTGAATCTGATAGTAACGAAACAGAGGGAGTCGCTTAATGCCGGACGTAACGGTGAGTCAATTTGCAGAAGTCGTTGGTGTATCTGCCGAACGCTTGCTTAAACAGCTTCAGGAAGCTGGCTATGAGGGCAAGCAGGTGGATGATGTTATTACGGATGATGAAAAGACTGAGTTACTCACCTATCTGAGACGCAAACACGGTAAAGATGCCTCGGCGGAACCGAGGAAGATTACTCTGAAACGCAAGACACTCAGCGAAATCAAGGTACCAGTTTCCTCGTCAGGTACCCCCCGCGGTAAGCCCCGATCAAAAACTGTGAGTGTCGAATTTCGCAAGAAACGCACCTACGTCAAGCGCAGCAGCATCGAAGAAGCCAGGACTGCCAAAGAGTCAAAACTCGCCGAGGAAAAAGCGAGGGAAGAAGCTGCCATGGCTGAAAAGGCCGGAGAGGAAGAGGCTGCGGCAGTAGCAACAGAAGAAGCCAAACAGGCTGAAGCCAGGGCGCAGGAAGAAGTCGCAAAACCTGCTGAGGCCGAAATCGAGATCCCGACACCCGAACCCATACCAGCGAATGAACCGGCACCGGCCAAGGCTAAAGCAACCAGAGAGGAGAAAGGGCGGGATAGTTATCGCAAGTCTGATCGTGAAAAGGCTAGCAAGCATGGCCGCGAGGAACTTCATGTAGCCAGCGAGAAATCAGGCCGCAGGAGAAAACGACAAAAAGCCAAGCCGGTTATAAAGCCGACCATTACCAGTCAGCATGGCTTTGAAAAACCAACGGCACCGATTGTTCGTGAAGTGCAGATCCCGGAAAGCATTACTGTCTCGGAACTGGCCCAGCGCATGTCAGTGAAGGCCAATGAAGTGATCAAACTAATGATGGGTTTGGGTACCATGGCGACCATCAACCAGATAATCGACCAGGATACCGCCGCCATCGTGGTTGAGGAAATGGGACATAAACCCAAGTTGCTCAAGGAGAACGCATTGGAAGAAGAAATCATCGCTTCCACTGGAAACGTCGGTGAGATGATTGAGCGTGCTCCCGTGGTAACCATTATGGGCCATGTCGATCATGGCAAGACCTCGTTATTGGATTATATTCGCCGCAGCAAGGTTGTTTCCGGAGAGGCCGGTGGCATTACCCAGCATATCGGCGCTTACAGTGTGGAAGTCAACGATCACAGGATTGCGTTCCTCGATACGCCGGGTCATGCGGCATTTACTGCTATGCGCGCACGCGGCGCCAAGGTAACGGATATTGTGGTGATTGTTGTTGCTGCAGATGACGGGGTTATGCCCCAGACCGAGGAGGCAATTCAACATGCCCGTGCTGCGAATGTCCCCATTATCATAGCGGTAAACAAAATTGACAAACCGGAAGCTGATCCGGACCGCGTTAGAAATGAATTATCCAAACATGAAATCATCCCGGAAGAATGGGGTGGAGACACCATGTTTGTGAATGTCTCCGCAAAAACCGGTGAAGGCGTCGATAGTCTTCTGGAGAGTATTCTCCTGCTTTCCGAAGTCCAGGAACTCAAAGCCAACCCCGAGGGTCCTGCCAGTGGTACCGTGATTGAATCCCGGCTCGATAAAGGACGTGGTCCGGTAGCCACTGTGCTGGTACAAAATGGCCTGTTGAACAAAGGCGACGTTGTGCTCAGTGGCGTCGAGTATGGTCGGGTCCGGGCCATGCTGGATGAAAACGGTAATGAGGTGCAGACTGCGGGACCATCGACACCGGTAGAGATCCTTGGTTTATCGGGCACGCCCAACGCCGGTGATGAGTTAATGGTGGTACCAGACGAAAAGAAAGCCCGCGAGATTGGCATGTTCAGACAGGGCAAGTACCGTGAAACCAAGCTGGCCCAGCAACAGGCCGCCAAGCTTGAGAACGTTATGTCGCAGATGAGTGAAGGCGAAACGGTTTCACTTAACATTCTGGTCAAGGCTGATGTGCAGGGTTCTGCCGAGGCAATTGTCGAGGCCCTGAGCCGTCTTTCCACCGAAGAAGTTGCTGTCAATATTGTCAGTAGCGGTGTCGGCGGTATCACTGAATCCGATGTGAACCTGGCCATGGCTTCCAAGGCCGTCATCATAGGCTTCAATGTCCGTGCCGATGCGACAGCCAGAAAGCTGGTCGATGAGGAAGGTCTTGAACTGCGTTATTACAGTGTAATTTATGATCTGGTGGATGACGTGAAACAGGCGATCAGTGGCCTGTTGTCACCCGAGGTCAGGGAACAAATCGTCGGTGTTGCCGAAGTTCGTGAAGTATTCCGTTCACCTAAATTCGGTGACATTGCTGGCTGCATCGTGACGACGGGTGTCGTCAAACGTAATAATCCAATTCGTGTCTTGCGGGATAACGTCGTTATTTATGAAGGCGAACTGGAATCCTTGCGCCGTTTCAAGGACGACGTCAACGAGGTTAAATCCGGCACCGAGTGTGGTATCGGTGTGAAGAATTACGATGATGTTCGTCCTGGTGATCAGATTGAGGTTTTTGAGCGGGTTGAGGTAGCACGCTCAATCTAGCACATGCCAAAAGAGTACGGTCGCAATCGACGGGTTGCCGATGTCATTCAACGTGAGCTCGCCAGCCTGATACAAAAATATGTTCAGGATGCAGGTTCCGGCCTAATCACCATTTCTACTATTGATGTCAGCCCGGATTTGCGCAATGCGAGGATCTATGTCACTTGCATGGGTAACCAGCTGGCAAAAGAAACTATTATTAATGATTTGAATGAACTGGCAGGCCAGTTTCGCCATGAACTGGCGCAGACCTCCACCATGCGCAGTGTTCCCAAACTAGATTTCAGATTTGACACAGCACTTGAGCGCGCCAATCATCTGACCAGCCTGATCGATTCCCTGCATAATGAAAAGAAAGACGGTTCCTGATCGATTAACTGAATCAGTTTCATGGGGAGAAAAGCAAAATTTAGGGGGCGTGATGTCCACGGCGTGTTATTGTTGGATAAACCGGTCGGCGTCAGTTCCAATACAGCCTTGCAACAACTCAAGCGCCTCTTTAATGCGCGCAAAGCAGGACATACAGGCAGCCTGGACAAACCGGCGAGTGGCCTGCTGCCGCTCTGTTTTGGCGAAGCCACCAAGTTCTCATCGTATCTGCTGGACTCTGACAAGACCTATGTTGTGACCTGCAAGCTAGGAGTAACGACCACCACGGCAGATGCCAGTGGTGAAGTGATCGGGAAGTCCGCAGTTCCCCGGTTATCGGGGAGTGAACTAGAAAAGATACTGGCCCGGTTCCGTGGTGTCATCAGCCAGGTACCGCCGATGCATTCAGCATTAAAACAGGGCGGGCAGCCACTTTACAAGCTGGCGTACCAGGGCAGGGAAGTCGAGCGTAAACCACGTCAGGTAACAGTGTATTCGCTGAAATTGCTGGATCTGAGGAGCGATGAATTTGATATCGAGGTGCATTGCTCCAAGGGGACTTACATCAGGATTCTGGTAGAGGATATTGGCAAGGCAATTGGCTGCGGTGCCCATGTGTTGTCATTGCGTCGGATTGCCGTCGGGCCTTATAACATCTCCGCGGCGGTCACCATCGAACATTTAAGGCAACTTTCTGAGGCAGGCGAAGCACACCTCGATGATCAATTACTGCCTGTCGACAGTATGCTGGGACATTTTCCAGAGATTGAAATAAATGAAAGCCTGGCATTCTACCTGCGCCGGGGCCAGGCTGTCATGGTACCGGGCGCCCCGACCAGTGGCCTGGTGAGGATCAGGTTTAATGGCAAATTTATTGGCATTGGAGAGGTACAGGATGACGGTCGTATTGCCCCGAAACGCCTGCTAAGTCTGTGATTCAGTAAAATTAAATTAATCCCCGCAAATTCTTGTCCAGTCAGGGGTGCGCGGGTACAATACGCGCCAAATCAAGACCGAGGTAGTCAGGAGTTAATAAGGATATGGCATTAAATAATCAGCAAAAAGCTGAAATCATTAAAGAATATCAAGGTTCAGCGGCAGACACAGGGTCCCCGGAAGTGCAAGTGGCGTTGCTCACTGCGCGGATAACCGACCTGTCGGATCACTTCAAAACACATGAGAAAGACCATCATTCCCGCCAGGGTCTGCTGAGAATGGTCAATCAGCGCCGCAAGCTGCTGGATTACCTCAAATCCAAGGACTTGAACAGATATCGTGACCTGATCGGCCGTCTGGGCTTGCGTAAGTAACAGCTATTGCTATTCCCGAGCTAACTACGTTCTGCTTCCACGACCCGATCTCAATTTCAAATCTAACGTTTCGATGAAGGCCCGACCGGGCAGACATATTAAGGTGCATAAATGAATATCGTCAGGAAAGAATTTCAGTATGGTGAACATAAAGTCGTTTTGGAAACGGGTAAGCTAGCCCGTCAGGCCAACGGAGCTGTGCTGGTCCACATGGCCGATACCGTGGTGCTGGTCACCTGCGTTGTCAAAAAGGATGCGGATCCGGAGCGTGATTTCTTTCCCTTGACCGTTGATTATCAAGAGCGAACTTACGCGGCAGGCAAGATACCGGGTGGTTTTTTTAAACGCGAAGGCCGGCCGAGTGAAAAAGAGACCCTGACCTCCCGCCTGATCGATCGTCCCTTACGTCCGTTGTTCCCCAAAGAATTTACCAATGAAATCCAGATTATCGCAACAGTACTATCTCTGGACCCGACCATCGATCCGGATATTCCTGCCTTGCTCGGTGCTTCGGCTGCAGTGGCGGTATCCGGTGTGCCCTTCAGGGGCCCGATGGGTGCTGCCCGGGTTGGTTACAAGGACGGACAATACATTTTGAATCCTGGATTTGCCCAGGTGAGGGATTCAGAACTTGATCTGGTGGTCGCTGGCACGAAATCATCAGTACTGATGGTGGAATCTGAAGCCAAGGAATTATCCGAAGAGATCATGTTAGGCGCGGTCATGTTTGGTCATGAGCAGTTTCAAATTGCAATCAACATCATTGAAGAACTGGCTAGAGAAGCTGGCACGCAATGGGACTGGCAGCCGCAAGAGAAAAATGAAGAGTTGGTTACGGAGATTCAGAATCGTGCCTCGGATTTGTTACGTGAAGCCTATGCCATTAGGGACAAACTCAGCCGCAAGGAAAGGATCAGTGAAATCCGTTCCGAGGTGGTCGAGGCCATGATGGAAGATGAGTCACCGAAATGGGCCGAAAATCAGATCAAGTCCGAAATTGAATCCCTGGGAAGCCGGATTGTTCGCGGCAGTATCCTTTCGGGTGAAAGCCGTATTGATGGCCGTGATCCGCAAACCATCCGCCCCATTTCGATTGATATTGGGGTGTTGCCTCGTACACATGGTTCCGCATTATTCACCCGCGGCGAGACCCAGGCCCTGGTTGTAACCTCACTTGGTACGGAACGTGATGCCCAGATCATTGATGCCATCGAGGGTGAGCGCAAGGAACCCTTTATGTTGCATTACAATTTCCCGCCATACTGTGTAGGAGAAACCGGACGCGTCGGATCACCCAAGCGCCGGGAAATCGGACACGGTCGCTTGGCCAAGCGCGGGATCATGGGCGTGATGCCGGACCTGATCAACTATCCCTACACCATCCGCGTGGTCTCTGAAATCACTGAATCGAACGGTTCCAGTTCCATGGCCAGCGTATGCGGCACCAGCCTGTCGTTAATGGATGCAGGTGTTGCCATTACTGCACCGGTCGCCGGTATCGCCATGGGGCTCATCAAGGAAGAGGACAAATTCGTTGTGCTTTCTGACATCATGGGTGATGAGGATCATCTCGGTGACATGGACTTCAAGGTCGCTGGTTCTGAAAAAGGCATTACTGCATTGCAGATGGATATTAAGATCGATGGTATTACCAAGGAAATTATGCAGGTGGCACTGGAACAGGCTAACGCCGGCCGCATGCACATCCTTGGTGAAATGAACAAGGTCATCAGTCAGCCGCGTGGTGAGATGTCCGAGTTCGCACCGCGCATTACCACGATCAAGATCAACCCAGACAAGATCCGTGATGTGATCGGCAAGGGCGGTGCTACCATTCGTGCAATCACGGAAGAGACCGGCACCACGATCGATATCGATGATGATGGCATGGTCAAGATTGCCGCCGTCGATAAAGAGGCCGGTGAAGCCGCCCGTCAGAGGATTGAACAACTCACGGCCGATATCGAAGTGGGACGTATTTACGAAGGCCGTGTTGCCAAGCTGATGGACTTCGGTGCCTTTGTGAACATTCTGCCGGGCAAGGACGGCCTGGTCCATATTTCCCAGATCTCCGAAGAACGCGTCGAGAACGTCAGTGACAAACTCAGCGAAGGCGATTTCGTTAAGGTCAAGGTCCTGGAAGTAGACAGGCAGGGTCGGGTTCGCCTGAGTATGAAGGCCGTTAACGAATAGAAGTAATAAATAAAATAAAAACAAGGGGTTACAGGCCCCTTTTTTATTGCCCGAAAAGAATTTTAAAGTCTTTAACCCCTTTCCAGATCGCACGCGTTTCACTGGTTATCTCAAATTAATACCAGGAGATCATCATGAAACAATTCATCACATTTTTGTTCACCCTGCTATTGATCATCACGATCGGTTGCAGTCCGACGGAACCGCAGCAAGAGGTGGAATCCGAAGTAAATACTTCAGTTATCAAGAAGCCCGATGACAAAAACCAACAGATTATTGTTAAGGAAAAAGATAAGGCTAAACCTTCCGAGCCGTACCTGGCCAAAAAGCAACTTCTGGAGGAACAAATTCGTGCACAGGGGCGTCACGAGTTAAGTGATGCGATCGCGCCACAGTCTGTTGTAGCCATGGAATATGCCATGGGTACAGCAAGAACGCCTTCGCTGTCACTGGATAATATTCGTCATCCTTCGGAGCCACTGAACCGTGAGAACTATGCGGTTATCGATGACAATCCGATCAAACGGGTACTTGAACACCCGGTGTCCACGTTCAGTATCGATGTCGATACCGGGAGTTATGCCAATGTCCGGCGATTCCTCAAGGCCGGTAATTTGCCGGTACAGGATGCCGTACGTGCCGAGGAGTTGATCAATTATTTTTCCTATGACTACCCGTTACCTGAGGACCAAAGAGTGCCGTTCTCATTGATCCGTGAGATTGCACCTTCGCCCTGGAACCCGGATACCTATCTACTGCACATTGGTATCCAGGGTTACGATGTCGCGCCGGACCAGTTACCGGCATCCAATCTGGTGTTCCTGGTGGATATCTCCGGTTCCATGCAGTCACCGGACAAGTTAGGTCTGTTGAAAAATTCACTGAAGCTGTTGACCAATCACCTGAACAAGAACGATTGCATTTCCATGGTGGTCTATGCTGGTGGTACAGGTGTAGTCCTGCAACCCACTGCCGGTGATCAAAAAGCCACGATCAATGCCGCCATTGATCAGTTAACGGCAGGCGGGCGCACCAACGGCGCGGCCGGTATCAAACTGGCTTATGCCATGGCAGAGCAGGGTTTTATCCGCAATGGTATCAACCGTGTGTTGCTTGCTACCGATGGTGATTTCAATGTCGGTACCACCAACATAGAACAACTCAAGGACCTGATCGAGGAAAAACGTAAGACCGGGATTGCCTTGAGCACGCTGGGTTTTGGTACCGGTAACTATAATGATCACCTGATGGAACAACTGGCCGATAACGGAAATGGCAACTATGCCTATATCGATACCCTGTCAGAAGCGCAAAAGGTACTGGTCGATGAAATGAGTTCAACATTGTTGACCATAGCCAAGGATGTGAAGATTCAGATCGAGTTCAACCCAGAAATGGTCGAGGAATATCGTCTTATCGGTTACGAGAATCGTTTGTTGAACCGTGAAGATTTTAACAACGACAAGATCGATGCCGGCGAAATCGGTGCTGGACATACCGTGACCGCACTTTATGAAGTTGCGTTGAAAGGCAAGGGTGGCGCAAAGATGGATTCACTGCGTTACCAGTCTGAAGAAAGTGTCAAGACCGGAAAGCAGGACGAGCTGGCATTCCTACGGCTGCGTTACAAGGAACCGGGGGCCTCAAAGAGCCAGTTACTGGAATGGCCCATCAAGCGCCAGGAAATCGTCGCCGACATTAAACGGACGTCGGATGCCTTCCGCTTCTCTGCCGCGGTTGCCATGTTTGCCCAGCAACTTCGCGGTGGTAAATATACGGGACAGGCCAGTTATGATGATACGCTCGCACTTGCCAGTGGAGCCCGGGGGCAGGATCCGTTTGGTTATCACGGTGAATTTCTCACCCTCGTGAACCTGGCCAAGTCTCTCAGTAGCAAGGCCCATGAATCCGATCAGGTCGCGGACAGTAGCCGGTAAGTTTACTTACCGTCTTCACTTGAAGGCAGGTCATCGTGTTGATGACCTGTCTTTTTTGACTCATGCTCAGTTCTGTCTCTACACTGCCGTTCATGAAGGCCGAGGCGTCCGATGAAGAACTCATGCTCAGTTACCGTGAAGGTGACGCCAAGGCATTTGAGGCCTTGTACAGCCGCCACAAGGGCGCGTTGTACCGGTTTATTCTGCGGCGTTGTGGCCAGCCTGCCGTGGCCGAGGAACTCTACCAGGAGGTCTGGATGAAACTGATACGCGCCCGGGAAGGCTACACAGTAAAGGCCAGATTCACGACCTGGATGTACCAGGTGGCACGTAATCACTGTATCGATTATTACCGCAGGCAATCCGTGGCGGTTATCAACGATCAACAGGGTTCCCTGGGTATCGAGGCGTTTGAGGATCAGCAAAGCAAGCAACCGGATCAGCAACTGGAACTGCAACAACAGACCACACAGCTCATGCAACTGGTGGAGGCCTTGCCTGTTGAACAACGCGAGGCCTTCCTGTTACGGGAAGAGGCGGGACTGGGACTGAATGAAATTGCCGAGATCACCGGGGTCAATCCGGAAACGGCAAAGAGCCGTTTGCGCTACGCTATTAATAAGCTTCGCGCTGGACTTAATCAATCATGAGTAATGACAACGACAAGGAACTGAACGATTACCTTCAAGGTAATTCAGAGCTGTCTCAACGCTATCAACCTGACAAGGGCTCCGGTCCTCCCGCGCACCTAGATAAACTTATTCTTGATGCCGCCAAGAATGAGATTAAACCGCCCCATATGCCCCGCTGGACCGTGCCGCTGTCAATAGCCGCTGTCATGGTGATCGGTGTGGGCATCGTCTTCAATATTTACCGTGAGCAGGGTCAACCCCTGATGACTGCACCGGAATCCACAGTGGCTACGAAGGCCAGGGATGTCCTCAAGGAACAAGGCGAAATGGAAAACCGTCAGCAGATCGCCAGGCCTTCTGCACCGGCGGAACCGGGCCGTGGCACTAGTGCAATAAATCGTGCTTTGCCCAGCCTGAATATGGAATTGGCCGATCAAGCTGCCCCGGGAAGAAAACGCATGATCTGGGAGAAACAGGAAAAGAAAACCCAGACTGATGATTCACAGGACAAACAAGACACTGATGTCGCTATGCTGGGTGCCACCGATACCTACAACTATGATGAAAAGACCGTTCGATCTGAAAAACAGCCGGCCATGTCCGCTGATTTAGCGCTTGATCCCGCACTGGCACCCGTATCGGTCGCTGAGGCGGATCAGGTCACAGCGGACATCGAATTGCCATTCAAGGCTATGGGCAATGAACCAGGCTGGTCTTTGACCATCAGTGAAGATCAGATTGAGCTGGTGACCAGTTATGGCCAGGAAAAGCTGGTCACGTCGACGCCAGAAGTCATTACGACAGAAGCGGGCAGCCGTTACCTGCTCTCGGCAGAAGGCCAAGCACTGGAAATAACGATCCGGGACTCACGCTGCCGGGATTCCATGAGTGGCATGCCCTATCCTAGGACTGTTAAGGTGATTATGAGTGACAAAACCCTGTCGGGTTGTGGCGGTCAGTCGGTCTCCCTGCTGCTGGGTGATGAATGGATCGTTGAGGACATCGGCAACAAGGGCATCATCGATTTCTCGCGCGTCACTATCAATTTCAGTGAGGATGGACGCATCCATGGACTTGCCGGCTGTAATCAATATAGTGGCAGTTATCAGATATCTGGTGAACTACTCAGCGTGGGGTTGCTGATATCAACACGCAGGGCCTGCCCCGAGGCACTTATGAACCAGGAAGCGTTTTTCCTGGAGCTATTACAACTGGCAACGGGATTTGATTTCGATGAACATGGCGCACTGATCATTAAAACAAAAGAGGGCAAGACTATACTTATCCGGAGATAACTCAACCCGTGATAAATGAATTATTATCAACAGCTTCCCTTTTCATTTTGTCACAATAGAACGCAACGGCAAATTAATAGCCTTTGCACTGGCCAAGTTTTGTTTCCGTGGTCCGGAAAGTGTCGTCTCACCGGCCGAGACGGTTGCCGAACTTTACGCAACAACCAAGTCAATCGCGTTACCTGGCTATGCAACGCAATGGACTGAATACGAAGAATTGTTACATGATAACATCATAAAGATTTAAGCTATTTTGTCGCTAATGCTCACTTTTATATTTCTCGCTTAGCACCCAATATTTGTTTAGGTCGCTTTATCTGACACTGAGCATCCATTTAACAGATTGATTGATGATCTGCGGGAATTGATCCTCGGGTACTTTGCCCCACTTGCCATGACCCGGGAAGACCCAGATGACGTGTTTGAATGCAGCCATCTTTCTGACCGATTCGATCTGAATATCCCAGGAATACCAGCAGTGTTCACGAAATGATCCGAAGTGGTTTAACGGTGGATCCCAGGCATAATGATCGCCCGTAAAGAGATATTTATCTTGCCATAATAACACCAGATGTCCCTCGGTATGTCCCGGAGTAAAGTGGATCTCTCCGGCATCGAGGCGGTGACTATCGTCGCCTTCCAGTATCAACTCAGCTTCTGGTTGGGCGTGTGATTCCAGTTTATGAATGATGCGTATGGCATTGAAATGTTTTGCATATTTGTCTGCGTCGGCAACATCATCGCTATGAGTCAAGAAGATGTATTTTATCCCTCCCATGGCTTCAAACCTGTTGACAAGATCCGGCAGGAAACGAGGAGAATCGACCAGCCAGTTGCCGGTCTCGGTCTGCAGAAAATAGCTGTGTGCACCATAGGACTTGCGATGGTTGTAGCCGTTGAGATAGACATCTTCTGTCATGCGGACTGGAAAAGACTCGCGGGCATTTGTGAGATCGATCTTCTCACGTGCGCCGATTGATGCCACTGGACAGGCCAACAGGGCCTGCTGCACGGTAAATTCTTCTCTCAGATTTTGGGGCTGGCGTTTTACAAAGGCGTGTGTACCGGTATCGCCAAAGATTTCCGGGGCGTAATGCCGGCTGATGCTGCAATTGATGCAGGTCGAATCGACAAAGTAATTGCCTTCAGCGTTTTCCGGCAGGGCATTTTTCAGATTGGCCATGATACAAATCGAGCAGCTGGTTTCCTTTCAGGGAGTATACCAATACGACATCACCAGCAAATGCATTGATCAATGTTATCTGATTAAAACCTGACCCGCTGACCGGCCTTTAATTGGCTTTCAGTATAGTGCGTACCACGCCAGTCGATGCCATTATTGCGTGTGCACAACCAGGCAGAACGCAGCAGCATCGTTTCAAGCAGAAAAAATCCGGCCGGTAAACACAGATAAGCCCAGATGCCGCCGTTGCCCTCATGATAATTCACCCTAGCAAAGAACAGCAGCGTGGCAATAAATAAAATGAATATACCCAGCAGGATCATGTTATGGGTAACCAATCCTGCAGCCAGGGCGATTATTGGCGCTAAAGCGCTTGCAGTAATAAGCAGTGCCATCATGATTAATCTCGGCCAACTGTAATTAGCGCTGGGCCCGAAGCTGTTTTTTTCAACACCCCGGAACATCTCATGCAGGGTTTCGTACCAGGGTACCGTGATCTCTGACATGGCATTTAACATATGCGTGCGGCTGCCCGCCTGTCTCAACATAACACCCAGTCCGTAATCATCCACGGGTTCCATGCGCAACCATTCAAACCCGGGTGTGCGACGAAACATTTCCGCTTCCACCAGGTTAAAGGCACCGACACCAGCAGCAGCTTTACTGTTGTCATTATTAACGGTCGCCAGTCGTGCATTAATACAAAATGCCAGGAAAAAAGCGCGAATGGCCACGTTTAACCACAAGCCCCGCGCGCGAACCTCGGGGATGCAGACCAGGTGGTTGAGCTGATGTTGTATGACATAAGCTATCGCCTGGCGCAGGACTGATGGCTTGAAATACACGTCGGCATCAGTAAACAAATACCATTGACCGGATGCCTGCTTGACGCCCTGGTGCAGGGCATGGACCTTGCCCAGCCAGCCATCTGGTAATTGATCGATGTGAATGACTTTAAGCCGGTGATCCTCTTGAGCCAGGCTATCAAGAATCTCACCCGTGTGATCCGTGGAACGATCGTTGATGGCGATGATCTCGAGGTTCGGGTAATCAAGTGCCAAGCGTGACTTGATTGCGGTTTCAATATGACGTGCCTCATTACAGGCGGGAACGATGATGCTGACCATGGGCCAATCATTTTTATTAAGTGGTAATTCCGGCGTCGTATTAGTCAAAACCGGCATTTGTCTCAAAGTGATGTACTCATAGCACATGCCTACGATCCAGAACCCGCAGAACACCAGACAATATAAAATCAGGATTGTCACCCGATTGATATAGCTTTGTAGAACGGCGCGGTGATATTCATCATCTATTTTGTATCAAGACTGAACACCAGGACTTCATCACCCGTGGGATAACCGAATAAATTATTACCACCTGCTGCCACGGCGATGTATTGTTTGCCAGCAATGGCATAGGTAATCGGCGGAGCATTCACGCCAAATCGGGTCTGGTATTGCCAGAGTAATTCCCCGGTGGTGGCATTGAAGGCATTAAAATTGCCGTTGCCTTCTCCAGTGAACACCAGATTACCGGCAGTTGCCAGTGCACCACCCACCATCGGATCATCTACTTTATGCTGCCAGAGGATATTACCCGTTCGGGTTGAAACCGAGGTAAACACACCCCAGTCTTTTTCGCCCGTGGCGCGAAAGATAGTGTAACTCTCCCAAGGTTTACCCGGTCCAGGCGAAAGTTTCCTCGTAATAAACAATGAAGGTTGGTGGATGCCGGAGATGAACACGGATTCCAGTTGCGGGTTATAAGCAACCGGGGACCACGAAGATGCGCCCAGGGTTCCGGGCACAATGCGCACACCTTCCGCCGTGGGCCGTGCAAACAGGTTCTCCTGTTCAATGATGGATTCTGATTTTAATAACAACTCACCGGTTTTGCGATCGTGGATGTAAAACCAGCCGAGTTTACTGGCCTGGCCAACGGCCTTGATGATTTTACCGTCCCTGTGGAAATCAAACAGGATCGGTGGACTGGCCACATCGTAACCCCAGCGGTCGTGCGGAACTTGTTGATAATACCAGACTTTGTTACCGGTCTTGAGGTCCAGCGCTGCCAGGCTGACGGTGTGAAGGTTGTCCCCGGGCCGGGTAGCATCATCCATCTGCGGCGATGGATTTCCCGTGCCGATGTAGATCAGACCCAGAACGGGATCAACCGCCGGTGTGGTGTAGATCGAACCACCACCGTAACGCCAGGTTTGGTTGTAGGTTTTCCAGGCGGTTTTTTCGGCAGCAATCCTGCGATTCAATGGCAAGCCATCAGAGGTTGTCTCTACCCAGTCACCCTCCCAGCCGGACTCGGGCACCGTATACCAGCGCCAGACTTCATCACCGGTCTCGGCATCATAGGCAACGATGAATCCACGTAGGCCATGTCCGCCACCGGAAAAGCCGCCGACAGATAAAATGTGTTCATCGCCTTCCTCGAATTCCATGTGCAGGCCATAACCGGCACCACTGATGCCCACGAAGATCTTGCCATCGTAAACTTGCGGGGCGAGGTTGGTGGTATACCCGGTTTGTCCGGTCTGGCTGGCCCCTTGCAGTTCCTCTACCCCGAGTAACGGTTCCAAGACTTCACTGTTACCGGCATTCGGATCGGTCACTGCCACGTCCCAGAGAACTTTGCCGGTTTTTTGTTCCAGGGCAATCAAGCGTGCATCGATTGTGACCGTGTAAACCTTGCCATTGGCAAGCGCCGGTCCGCGGTTGGCCGGCCCGCAACAATAATTTTGATGGCGAAGTTCATGCACGTAGCGCCAAATTGTGTTGCCTGATGTTGCATCGACTGCCATGACGTCATTGAATGGTGTGGTGAGATACATGACACCATCCTTGACGATAGGTGAAGTTTGAAACGTGCCTTTGCGACCGGTGTTGATCTTCCAGGCCAGTTTCAGGTTAGCGACCGTCTGCTCATTGATTTGATCAAGTGAACTGTAACGCTGGTTGTTCAGATCTTGTCCATACAGTGCCCAGTCTTTATTTGTGATAGATTCAGTCGGATTATTGCAAGCAGCAAGCAGGAGCAACAGGCATGTGCACAAGGGAATACGAATCATCAAGGCTATCCAATGTTGTTATTGAAAAAAACCGAAAGACTGCCAGAGCAGCATCAGGACAATGATTTAACTGATATTATAGACTGTTGCGTTTTTTGCAAACTCCAGTAAAGAGTTAAGATTCGTCTCATGATCAACCTGACCCGCTTGTTTCCAGTCCTGGCCATTGTTGTCTCTGTGGTCGCCGTAAATTTTCCGCAACTGCTATCAAACATGGGATCGGCCATTGTGCCCTTGCTGGGACTGGTGATGTTCGGCATGGGTATCACGCTGCTGCCGGCTGACTTCATGCGGGTGTTTCGCCGTCCGGCCATAGTATTAGTTGGAGTCTCGTTACAATTCATCCTGATGCCCCTGATTGCCTGGCTGATCAGCAAGAGCATGGATCTGCCCACGATCATCATGGCCGGTCTCGTGGTTGTTGGCGCCTGCCCGGGTGGTACCGCATCCAATGTCATTTGCTACCTGGCGAGAGGTGATGTTGCCCTGTCGATTACCCTGACCACGTGTTCCACGATCGCGGCCGTGCTCCTGACGCCGCTACTTACCTGGCTTTATATTGGCCAAAGTGTGGATGTCCCGGTGCTGGCCATGATCAAGGATATCATGCTGGTCGTCATTTGCCCGGTGTTACTAGGCGTGCTGTGCAATCGTTTTGCAGGACAATTTTTCAATCGGTTGAAAACCATTTTTCCGCTGGTCTCGATGCTGACCATTATATTGATCATCGGGATCATCATGGCCCTAAACCATGAACAGTTAAACCGGTATGTGTTGCCGGTTGCGATCGCGGTCATCCTGCACAACCTGCTGGGGTTCCTCTGTGGTTATAGTATACCGGCCGCGCTGGGTTATGACCGGCAAACTTGTCGCACCCTGGCCATTGAAGTCGGCATGCAAAACTCGGGGCTGGGTGTGGCACTGGCCAGCAAGTATTTTTCTCCGGTCGCAGGCTTGCCCGGGGCGTTGTTCAGCATCTGGCACAATATTTCCGGTGCGACACTGGCAGCCCTCTGGGCAGGCAAACAAGAACCGCTGAGCAAACACGCATGATAACGCGCCTGCGAATACGGACCCTATTAGTGAGCGGCCTGTTGTTAATGTGCTCGGCTTGCAGTGAGCCGCCGGATAATTATTTTCCACTCGACCCTGGCCGTTACTGGCGATACGAGATGTCTTATCAAACCATGGACGGTACGTTTGACGGTGTCTATGCCGTAGAAAATCTCACGGCAGAGGTCAGGGATGATACTAGGCACTATATACGGCGTTTGCTCGATGGCTCGTTGAATTATTTCGAGATCCGGGATGATGGTATCCTGCTCACCGGGCGCGAAAAAACCATCAATCTGAACACCACAAATGTTGATGAACAGCAATATCTTTTCAAGTATCCGCTGCAAGAGGGCACCCGCTGGAATGAAGAGACGGTATCCAAGGTGCTCATCAAGACCGGGCCGCCACAGAAAACGGAATTTCATATCCGCGCGAAGGTGGAACTGGATGCCGTGATTGAAAGCATGAGTGATACCGTGTCAGTCCCGGCCGGCCGTTTCAAAAATTGCATGCGGGTTTCATTTAACGGCAAGAGTTTCGTCAACGCCGGCAATTACGTGGGCGGTACCGTGGTCACGATCAAGGAGACCAACTGGTATGCCCCGGGCGTCGGGCTGGTGAAATCGAACCGTGTAGAAACCACCACCAGCAGGGCACTGGACCGGGGCGAATTGACACTGGAGCTGGAATCCTACCGCTGATGTTTTGCGGTCCGGATGACCTCGTTTTCAGTCACGATCAGGTCCACTGGTAAATCGGTATCTTCTGTGGGTAGTTCATCCAGCAATTGGACCCCGAAGGCGAGAGCGATCTTGTATTTTACCGGGTGGTTAGCAAACCACGTATCGTAATAACCTCGCCCGTAACCAATCCGATGACCCGCCCGGGTGAATCCCAGGCCCGGGGTGATCGCGAGATCAAACGGCCCGGGATGCGGCTCAAGCGAGGCTGGTGTCAGTATCTCTATGGCATCCTTTTCCAGTTCATCCCAGCCATGGAAGGGGACCGCCAGCATCGGTTTGCCGGACACGATCTTGGGCACCGCCAGGTCCTTGCGGTCAGCGAGAAAGTACTTTAACAAACCATGTGTATCCACCTCATTAAAATAGGAAATAAAGCAGAAGATGGTCTGGGCATTGGCGACCTCGTCCAGCGCCAGTAGGCGATCCCGGATGGTTTCTGAATCGGTCTGTCGCCGGGATTCGGGAAGGGCTGCCCGGGCGGCCTTGAGTTGCTGGCGAACGGCCTGTTTGCGGGCCTGGATGCTGTTATCTGACAATACGTTCTCCCGGGTTGGGTTTTCCTTTCTTTTTCAGTAATTTTCCGTAGAATATGCGCCTTTTTCAGGCAGGCAACTGCCGCCAAATTTTAAGGAAATAAAATTCTGAGGTCATTAACCGAATGGTAACAATCAGATTATCAAGAACTGGCACCAAGGGCCGTCCTTTCTATCACATCGTGGTCGTCGACAGCCGTACCAAGCGTGGTGGTCGTTCCCTGGAACGCCTGGGTTTCTTTAATCCCGTGGCCAGTGGCAACGAGGAAAAGTTGAGGATCGATACGGCGCGTGTGGATTACTGGAAATCAAATGGCGCACAAACCTCGGAGCGCGTGGAAAAGCTGCTCAAGGATTATTCAGCAAGCGCCTGAATATGAATTCAAATCAGCCACAGCGCTGATAAAATTAACAACAGATCCTGGGCTTCCCGCTGGTGGGTCATGATGGAGGGAGAAACAGGAAAATTATTGTTGGGCCGTATTTCCGGTATTTATGGCGTCAAGGGTTGGATTAGGGTGTTTTCCTATACCCGGCCAGCAGAGAACATATTGAATTACCCGTTCTGGTACCTGAAACACCGGGATGATGAAACGTTACATAAAGTCAGGGAAGGCAGAACCCAGGGCAAAGGGCTGGTGGTCAGCCTGGAAGGGATTGAAGACAGGGACACTGCCCGGTTACTGGTTGGTGCAGACATTTATATAGAGCGTGACCAGTTGCCATCCTTACCCGAGGGAGAATATTACTGGACTGACTTGCTGGGATTACAGGTCATCAACCGACAGGGTCAAAGCCTGGGCGAGGTGGTTGAGATCCTGGAAACCGGTGCCCACGATGTACTGGTGGTAAAAGGCGAGGGCCGGGAGTTGATCCCGTGGGTATGGGGAACCTACCTACTGGATGTGGACTTGGAGGCTGGCAGGATTACCGTGGATTGGCAAGGGCTGGGTGACTGATGCAAATAGCTGTAATTACCCTTTTCCCGGAGATGCTGGATGCCATCACGCAATACGGGATTACCGGTAGGGCCGTGAAACAGGGCCTGCTCCGGGTCAGGGCCTGGAACCCGCGTGATTATACCGAGGACAGGCACCAGACAGTCGATGATCGGCCATATGGGGGTGGTCCCGGTATGGTGATGATGGTGGAGCCCCTGGCCAGGGCCATCCGGGCGGCCCGAAAAGGTTTATCCGGCAACCAGCGGGTGATTCATCTTTCACCCCAGGGCAGGCGACTGAACCAGGCCGGGGTCATGGAACTGGCGGCACTGGACAACCTGGTCCTGCTGGCCGGTCGCTATGAGGGGATTGATGAACGCCTCATCAAGGAATATGTTGATGAGGAATGGTCGATTGGCGATTATGTCCTCAGTGGCGGCGAACTGGCCGCGATGGTAGTAATCGACGCCATTACCCGGGTCATGCCCGGCGCGCTGGGACATGAGGATTCCGCGCTCAACGATTCGTTTTTTAACGGCTTGCTGGATTTTCCTCAATACACCCGGCCGGAAGAATATGCAGGACACAAGGTGCCGGAGGTGTTATTGAGCGGTGATCATGAGAAGATTCGCCGCTGGCGTCTCAAGCAAGCTTTGGGCCGGACCTGGCTGAGGCGGCCCGACTTGCTCAACGTATTGACACTTAACGAGGAGCAGGAAGAATTACTGGATGAATTCAAGCGCAATCACAACGCCTGATGAGTTAAAGAATTGATGACGACTTTTTTGGAGCAGTGGCTATGAGCAACATAATCGAACAACTGGAAAGTGAACAGATGACCCGTAAGATCCCGGAGTTTGCCGCTGGCGATACCGTGGTGGTGGACGTAAAGGTGAAAGAAGGCCAGCGTGAACGTCTGCAGGCCTATGAGGGCGTGGTTATAGCCGTTAAAAACCGGGGTCTGAATTCATCGTTTACGGTCCGCAAGATTTCCTACGGCGAAGGCGTGGAGCGCGTATTCCAGACTTACAGTCCTTCGATTGCCTCCATCAAGGTCAAACGCCGTGGTGACGTACGCCGGGCCAAGCTTTATTACATGCGGGAACGTTCCGGTAAGTCCGCCCGCATCAAGGAAAAAATCAAGACGTCCTCATAAGACGAATCATCACCAGGCCCGGGATTCCCGGGCCTGGCTGTTATCGGGGCAGCGGTCTTGTATACTTGGCAGGCATGAAACAGCCTGCGCGAATCACCAGTCAATATCGGGCGCCATTTGGTCCCGTCACATTTACGGTCCAGGATGGACATGTCATCAACGTAGAATTACTCAAGGAATCTTCCGGAAAAAATCCAGGTGCCGAAAAGCTTCCCGCAGTCCGGAACATGAAGCGCTATCTGGATGATTATTTCTCATCACGTCAACCGGCCCATCCCAAGTTGTTTATTCAGGGTACTGAATTCCAGAAACGTATCTGGGAAACCATGCTCAAAATTCCCCCTGGTCAGATCCGCACCTACGGGGAACTGGCCAGAGAACTGCACACTGGTAGTCGTGCCGTAGCCCAAGCCTGCCGCTGCAACCCGCTGCCACTGATCATTCCCTGTCACCGGGTGGTGGCCGCAAACGGGATCGGCGGATTCATGGGCAAGCGTCAGCAGGTGGACGTCAAGCGCTGGCTGTTGGCACACGAAGGCGTGCATGTCCACTAAAGAGGATGAGGCAAGCTGGGCAGAGCAGCAGATAGCCACCTTCCTGGATACCCTGTGGATGGAACATGGCGTTTCTGACAATACCCTAACGGCCTACCGGACCGACCTTACCCACTTTTCCGACTGGCTGAATCAGCAGGGCGATAATCTGCAATCGGCCGACGACGGTCTGATCCGACTCTACCTGGCTGCGCTGGGCCGATATTCCACCCGGACCCTGTCCCGGCGCCTCTCCAGTATTCGGCGCTTTTACAGGTACATGCTCCGTGAAGCCCTGATTACCACTGACCCTTCTGCCGGCGTGGAATCGCCGAGACTCGGCCGGCCTCTGCCCAGGTCCCTCAGCGAAGCAGAAGTGGAGGCACTGCTGGATGCGCCGGATACCGAGACTGTCCTGGGTCTGCGCGACCGCGCCATGCTCGAGGTGCTTTATGCCAGTGGCTTGCGGGTCAGCGAACTGGTCGGCTTGACTATCACCCAGCTCAATCTCAGGCAGGGACTGGTAAGAATCATTGGCAAAGGCAACAAGGAACGCCTGGTTCCTCTGGGGGCGGAAGCGCTGGATTGGCTGGAGCGTTACCTGAAGACGGGTCGTCCCGAGCTGGTCGATGTTAGCGGATCAGACGCCGTATTTCCCAGCCGCCGGGGCACACAAATGACGCGGCAGACCTTCTGGTATAGTATCAAGCGCTATGCCCAACAGGCCGAGATCAGCAAGCCGTTGTCCCCGCACGTAATCCGCCATGCCTTTGCCACCCATCTCCTGAATCACGGTGCTGACCTACGGGCCGTACAAATGTTACTCGGGCATACTGACATATCCACCACCCAGATATACACGCACGTGGCCAGGGAACGTCTGAAAAATTTACATGCAGAACATCACCCCCGTGGTTGAACCACCGTCTGATAGGACAATCCAATTGTCAGGTGAGTACGGGATTCACATGTTGCGCCACGAATTTACTTTTATGTTTTGTTGCCTGCTCTGTACTACGGTATCTGCCGCGGAGGTATATAAGTGGGAAGATGAGCAGGAGCGGGTGCATTATAGTCACAAACCGCCTGACGATGGTGCAGACGCGATCGAAATCAAACCTCATCATGAAGCTGATCAGGCTACCCTGAAGCGGATCGAGAAAAATGAAAAGCTGCTGCGTGTCTATGAAGAGGAACGCCAGATCAGCAAGCAAGAGGCCATGGAAGCCAGAAAAGAAGAAGAGGAAAGGAGGAAACAATGCACTAGAGCGAAAAAAGCCCTGGATAATTTGGACTACGCTGGTCGCTTGTATCGCCTGAATGAAAACGGTGAGAAGCTATTCTTGTCCGAGGAAGAGCGGAATAATGAAAAACAAGCCATCAGGAAACAAATGAAAAAAGTCTGTACCTGAAATGAGAACTCTATGTCAGCGATATTTTGAAATATTTGATATTATTGAACTGACTGACATGAAATTGGTATGAGAAGCATCCAGACAATGAAACCACTAGCCATCAAAGTATTTTTTTTACTGACTCTATTGCTTGTGCCACAGGCGTTTGCCGTCGACGCCTCGGTGGAGAAGCAGATCAGGGAGACGCTGGCCTCAGTGGTGCCCGAGGAACAGGTTACCCGCATCCGGCCGACACCGTTCAAGGATTTGTATGAAGTCCTGCTCGGACCCAATGTCGTCTATATATCTGGTGATGGTCGCTACATCCTCAAGGGTGATTTGCTGGATATGCAATCTCGGGAAAACATCAGTGAAAGGGAACGGAAGCTGGCCAGAAAAAATGTTCTGGAGTCATTGTCGGAGAGGGATTTTATAGAATTCAGCCCGGCTGGTGCCGATCACCTGCTCTATGTATTTACTGACATCAAATGCGGTTATTGTCGCAAGCTTCACCAGGACGTCCCTGAACTCAATTCAAAGGGAATTGGTGTGCGCTATCTTGCCTATCCCCGTGGCGGTATGGGTACTGACGCCTCACGTACCATGGAGTCTGTATGGTGTGCCAAAGACCGGCAACAAGCCCTGACTGATGCCAAAAGTGACAAAGAAGTTGAACCCAAGCGCTGCAATAATCCGGTCGCCAATGAATATGAACTGGGAAGAAGGTTTGGTATCCGGGGTACGCCGGCCATCTTCACGGATGATGGCGAAGGTTTGAGAGGTTACCTTCCTCCTCACGAGATTGAAGAGATACTCAACGAGCAACCCTGAAATCAAAGCCCTTCCAGTTTCTGAATGATCGCGGTCGTCAACTTGCCATCATCGGTATGGTCAACCCTGACAGGGAGATAATTGAACTTGGGCGCGCACCAGATTATTAACTTCCTGTCGTCATTTGGTTTAATGTTCTGTAACTTGATGGTCTCCAGTTCCCCCAGCGGTGTTTGCAGTTTCTCATTGGCCAGTCTTTCGAAATGATAGGTTTTCATTTTGCCGCCATCTGCAATTAAATAATCAATCGGGAATGGTTTTTCCGGAAGATCTCTCATGATGGCATACTGGTAAAGCAGTTTATCCAGCATTCCCTTTTCCAGGGGCATCTTCCAGAGATTTTCGTTGACCCGGTTATAAATCACCTTCTTGTCCCAGTCAAAATCAATCCGGACCTTGCGGTGCTTTTTGCTCCTGGTCCTGTTGTAGGTATATTTTAGGGGATATAATTGGTTTTCCTCCAGTTTCCAGCGAGATTCTTCTACAATCTTGTCCTTGTAAAACACGGCAACCAGACCGACCGTTTCCGTGTGTGAGCGGTATAGAAAATTACCATCAGGCAAACGGCTCATCGTGCGTTTCATTTCGGCGAGTTGAAAACCGCTGCTGAAAAGTTTATAGGTGGCTTTGAATGTGCCGACGTCCCCCGGAGCAGCCGTATGACCAGACTGCACAAGGCAAATCCACAGCAGGATAGTCCCTATTATTCTCATTCTAAACCTTTAGACACAGCCAATATGTTAAAATTCAGCGCTCGGGACACTTCCGTCAGGAGATATTAATAGTATTCCAGTGTACCGCAAGCGGACAGATCGCCGTATGTGGCACATATGATGCATCAAACAACAAGCAGAAAATATTAACCACGCCACAGCTTTCAGGAAATCATTGAATCTTGCGGATAATATATAGCCTAATTTTGTATTTGCTGGTTCCATTTGCGTTATCTGGACTGTTGTACCAGTCGTGGGGGAATCCAAAGTATCGAGCACGTTGGCACGAGCGCTTTGGTTTTGTAAAGCCGATACCCGAGCAACAGGGAACCCTCTGGATTCACGCGGTTTCCGTTGGCGAGGTCAATGCAACCCGGCCAATACTGGAATATTTGCAAACCAACTATCCAGCCTACCGCATTATCCTCACCACCATGACCCCGACGGGTGCAGACACTGTGGCCCGAGTATATGGCGATTCCATTACACACCACTATATACCCTATGATTTGCCAGGTGCCGTAAAGCGTTTCCTGAGGCGTATCCATCCTGCCTTGCTCTTGGTGATGGAGACCGAACTATGGCCAAACCTCTTTCACCATTGCCACAAGAACGGAATACCTATCCTGCTTGCCAATGCCCGCATGTCGGCCAAGTCAACCCGCGGCTATCTACGGCTAAAAGGTCTGACGTCGGATACCCTGAAAAAACTGTCCTGTCTTGCCGCCCAGACCGAGAAAGATGCCAACAGATTTTTACAACTGGGCGCCGCCATGGAAACCACCCATATCATCGGAAATCTGAAGTTTGACAGTGTGCCCGAGCTGCCGGAAACAGCAGTTCGCCTGCAGCAGCGCACTGATTTCAGCCAGGACCGTCCCGTTTGGATCGCGGCCAGCACCCATGAGGGTGAAGAATCCATTGTGCTTTCGGCGCATGGCAACATACAGAAGTCTCATCCGGACAGTCTCCTGATTATTGCTCCACGGCACCCGGAACGGTTTGATGCGATCTATGAACTGTCCAGACAGTCCGGTTTCAGGACCCAGCGAAAAAGCAACGCTGAAACCGTGGCTAGGGAGACTCAGGTTTTTATTCTGGATAGCCTGGGAGAGTTGTCTCGTTTTTATTCCTTATCTGATCTGGCATTTGTCGGCGGGAGTCTCGTCCCGGTGGGCGGGCATAATATGCTGGAACCCGCCAGCCTGGGCTTACCGATCATCACCGGCCCACATAAACATAACTTTATCGAGATCTCCGATCGCCTGGAGGCGTGCGGAGCATTGTCAGTTATTCGGAATGAGTCATCACTGTCAAACAAAATAAATCAATTACTTGGAGATGAGAGTTCAAGAAAAATTTCAGGCAAGGCGGGACGCGATATGGTGGCGTCGTCACGTGGCAGCAGCGAGAGGCTGACCAATCTCCTGGCACCTTTATTGGGAAGTCATGCAACTTACTGATTGGAATTAATCTAATAAAGACTACAAAGTGCGGCTTATTCGGGATATGGTTACTTTATATTTGGGGCAAAACCATATCAATTGCAATACAGAAAAATTAAAATAGACCCAAATCCAATAGTTACAGATGGAGAAAAAAATTATGAAACTTAGTAAAGCACTGCCACTGGCGGTCTTATTATTTCCTGCCGGCGTGACGGCTGGTGAAGGGTATCCAACCATTGAAGTCGTGCGCTCGGTGGTAGGATGCATGGCCGACCTCGGTGGGCAAAATGAGCAGAACCTGTATACCTGCACCTGCCGCCATGATTATGTGGCTGACCGGATGTCATTCGAAGCATTTGACAATGGCACCATGCAGGAGCGTTACGGCAGGATGCCCGGTGAGAAAGGCGGGGTTGTCAGGGACAACGAGCATGGCAAGGCGGATTTGAAGGCCTTGCTAGAGCTGAAAAAGGAGGCTACGAAACACTGTCCTGTGGTGAAGAATCTAAAAGCTCCGACACGTCAGGATTCCTGACCGGCCCGGAAACTCAAAACCTTAAAAAAAGGTGATTTTGAATCACCCTTTTTTTATATAATCTGATCGATTGGATCAGATTGTCAGGATGTATTCTGATGTACTTCGTGTGTTGAACTGAATACATTGTTCTTGGTATCCGAGCCCTTCACGGTCATCACTCCTTCTTTCTCCGGGACGAAATAAAAGCGGAAGGCCGGGTCCATGCTGACCGAGAATGTCAGTTCAGCTTTCAGAACCGTCTCACCGTTATAATCGACCTCAATTTCCTTTACAAAATGCGGTGGCGGCATGACACGTGAACCAATCCGAAGCGGGGCCATGCCCGTAATATTGGGGTGACGTATCTTTAATTGCATGAGGTTGGGTTTACCAAACTCAACATCACCAATGGTCTTCATTTTCATTTGCCCAAGCAGCTTCTTAGAGTCCTCCATGCTGGCCGGAGGCGGGGCAGAGCAGGCGCCCTTGGCGCGGACAAAACTCTTGGCCATATAGAGCTCACCGGTATTTAATTCAGCAATTGCCCTAACGTAACTGAAGTCATCCACGCGGATACGCATGGCCAGATCGGCCTTGCCCGTCTTGGGTGAAAACTCAAAATTACCCACCAGCGGTACGGGATTTTTGTCGACCATGATGGTGATTTTCTTGATGTAACGCTCGTTGGTCTGTGGAATCTTGGTATGTACAGAGATCGGCACCACGGTCGCATCTTCAGCCGTGTAGGGGGTCTTGAGTTCCAGGATGTCCTGTTCATTACCTTCGATGATTTTCCGGTCCTGGAAATTGGACTTTCTGAGCTTCTCCTCCCAGACCTTGTCTGAGAGTTTTTGCCGGTAATCCGGTGGTGCTACGTCGGCAACCGCCGGTGAGAACTGGAATACCAGGCCTGCCAGCAAGGTAGTGGACAGTAACGAGATTAATTTTCGGCCTTTGGTCAACATGTCACTACTCCGATCTAGACTTCAATTTGGTGTGACTAATGATAAAAATATATAGTGATATTATGATGTTCTTATATGTGATTTGACAACTCCATTTGTCATTTTCTGTATTGTATCAATATTGATATAGATGGAGATATTTACCTCAAGTTCAAGTTGCAAGGGCGAATTATTCCTATGTAATGTTGTTGCGATGCGGTACCGAAATCGGGACAAAAACTGAACATTTTTTTTCCAGAATTGATCTGAGTTTTTAACAGTAACATCATAATTTATTGGCATTAATTACCTGCGTTGAGCATGGCTTTAACTGCGCCAATTAAGGTACTCTGGATTCGCTTGCTTGTTATGCCTAAATTGCCTAGAATTCAACGATTCTAGAAATCAAACTTGGGAATTTAAGTGGCATTTATCCCCTAAGTTTTTATAAAAAAAAATACAAAAGACAGGTTTGTCGCACCATTAAATGAATAGAATTCGCACCTGTATCGGCCATATCGAAGTCGCAGGTACGCAAGGGAGGGAATCCCTGGCGGCAGGCTATTTATTGAAACAGGCAAATCTGTCCCCTCATGAGGCAGAGCTTAGGTAATGCGTACAACCATCCCGCGCAATCTAGAAATCCCGAATTCAATTTTGCACTACTTTTGCATTTGTCCTCGAGGCAAACTTGCACCCATATGATTTTTTCTAGCCCAATGGCGCTTTTTGATCTCGAGGCGTCGGCGGGTTTTGTGCACAACTAGAGATCACACATGCATGATCAAATAATAAAAGAGGAGTGAGGTCATGAGTAAAATATCATTAAGTAAATGGCTTATAGCCGCATTGGCCTTAATGGTATCGGCTCCCTCATTTGCGAACGATGAAGTTCGTAAACTGACGGAAAACCCGAACTATTGGGCCTTTCCAGGTGGTAACTACTGGAACTGGCGTTATACTGAGCTGAAGCAAATCACCAATAAGAATGCTGGTGACGTTGTTGCTGCTTGGACGTTCTCTACAGGTCGCCTGCAGGGCCACGAAGGTGGGCCGCTGGTACTGCCATCCAGTGCCACTGGTCTGTCCTCAGATCACCTGTACATCCATTCATCCTTCCCGAACGATGTGTTCGCCATCAATCTTGATACCTTGAACATCACCTGGTATTTCGAACCACAACAGGACGAAGCTGAAACCGTTCCTGTGATGTGCTGCGACATCGTGAACCGTGGTCTGGGTTACAGCATGGGTCAGATTTATCTGCAGCAGGCAGATACTACTCTGGTCGCTCTGGACGCCAAGACCGGTAAGGTAAATTGGACGGCAGAAAATGGTCGTGAAATCGGTTACGGTCCTGCTGCTGGTGACACCAACACTAACGCACCACATCCCGTCAAGGACAAGGTCATCACCGGTTGTTCCGGTGCTGAGTTCGGCGTCCGTTGTTGGATTGCTGCTTTCAATGCGAAAGACGGCAGCCTGGCATGGCGCGCCTTCAGCATGGGTCCGGACGAAGACATTCTGTTTGATCCCAAGAAAACCACTTCTCTGGGCAAGCCGGTGGGTAAGGATTCTTCTCTGAAGACCTGGTGTGCTAACTCTGACTGGAAAGCACCTGCAACTGGTCCTAATAGCTGTAAGACTTTGGGTGACCAGTGGAAATCAGGTGGTGGTTCAGTTTGGGGCTGGTGGCCTGTAGACTTTGAAGAAAACCTGGTTTACTACGGCTCCGGTAACCCGTCAACCTGGAACCCGGTTGTCCGTCCTGGTGACAATAAGTGGTCAATGGCCATCTTCGCCCGTGACATCGACACCGGTATGGCTCGTTGGGCCTATCAGATGACCCCGCACGATGAGTGGGACTATGATGGCGTTAACGAAATGATCTTGGCTGACATGAAGGTCAAGGGTAAGCAGACACCGGCACTGGTCCACTTCGACCGTAATGGTTTCGCTTACACCATGAACCGTAAGACTGGTGAACTGCTGGTTGCCGAGAAGTATGACCCTGCAGTGAACTGGGCTACTCATGTTGACATGAAGACCGGCTATCCCCAGACCCTGAAGAAATACTCCACTCACTACAACGGTGAAGATGTTGTTTCCAAGGATATCTGCCCGGCCGCTCTTGGTACCAAGGACCAGCAGCCCGCTGCCTACAGCCCACGTACTGGCCTGTTCTATGTTCCTACAAACCACGTTTGTATGACCTATGAGCCTGTCAGCTACGCCGCTGGTGGCAATGAGTACGTTGCAGGCCAGGCTTACGTTAATGCTAACCTGACCATGTATCCTGCTGGCGCCGTTTGCCCAGAATGTCCTAACAACAACGCTGCTAAGGACAACATGGGTAACATGATCGCTTGGGACGCTGACAAGGGTAAGATCGTATGGTCAATCCCTGAACAGTGGTCAGTATGGTCAGGCGTTCTGGCTACCGCAGGTGATGTTGTCTACTACGGTACCCTTGATGCTTATGCTAAGGCTGTTGACGCCAAGTCCGGCAAGTTGCTTTGGAAGTTCAAAGTACCTTCCGGCATTATTGGCAACTTCAACTCCTGGGCTCATAAAGGCAAGCAGTACGTTGGTGTCCTCGCCGGTATCGGCGGATGGGCCGGCGCCGTGGTTGCTATCCCAGGCTTAGCTGCAGCACCTGATACAGCTGCTCTTGGTGCGGTTGGTGGTTACAGAGCTCTTCTGAACTCCGCCCGTAACAGTGGCGTGCTGATGGTGTTCGCACTGCCGTAAGTAACAGCTTTAAGCAATTAAATTTGTTTAAGCGTGTCCCCGGCATCTCAGATGCCGGGGATTTTTTATTTACCAGGTACCTTCTTATCGGATACGTTGATAAATTTTCGAGCCAGAGTAACCATGTCCACGAACTAATTATTATCAAGATTGTCTCATGAGATGTGCATAGTTATATTCTATAACTTATTGATATATAAAGAGAATAACATGGTTTGAATGTAGGGGATGTAGAATTTATAATTTGCGGCCCGATTCAGTAGAAATAAATTATCTTCGGAGAATTTTTAACATGAAATTATTAAAACAATATTCACTGCTACTTGCTTTGCTGGCTGTGTTTATTCCGGCCATGTCCCAGGCCGCCGATATCGTTGTTAACGCTGAGGCACGGATCTTCAAGCCTGCGATCGTTTACATAAAGCTGGGCGATACAGTCAAATTTAACAATATGACTTCACATAATGCCGTCACATATGTGGCCCCCGAAGGTTCCAAGGGTTTCGGTACCAAGGGCGAACTCCCGGGCGGCAGCTTTAGTGCGACCCCGGACAAGGAAGGTATCTATGGCTATGCCTGCGAACCCCATATTGGTTTTGGTATGGTGGGTGTGGTTGTTGTTGGTTCGGTGACCCAGGAAATGAAAGATGCGGCCAAGAAAACCGCTATGGAAACCCTTGAAGGACCGTTTAAACGGATCATTGGCATGATTAACAAGATTGAAGTCAAATAGAATCAATCCTGTCACGGAGGTGGTGCTGGTGCTAGGCTGATGGGAGTCAGAACCACGAATTTTATGGAGTACGGTTATAAATTGACTGAGAGAATTATGATAAGACAACACATCGGAATTTCCATGAAGCAGATTCTATTATCTGCCGTCTTGCTTGCCGGTTTTTTCAATATGGCTAATGCAGCAGAAAAGGTTGAAACACTCAAGGTTTGTGCTGACCCGTTCATGTTACCGTTTTCCAATAATGAAGAAAATGGATATGAAAACCGGATCGCTGAATTGTTTGCTGAAAAACTCGGTGCAGATCTTCAATATACCTGGTTTCCTCAGCGTTTGGGCTTTATCAGAAATACCCTGAAGAAAGAAGAGGGCACTAGCGGAAAATATGCCTGTGATCTTGTAATTACTGTCCCGTCCTCATTTGAACTGGCTGCGACCACCAAGCCCTATTACACCACGTCATACGTGCTGGTCTATAAGAAAGGTATTGGTCTGGATGATCTGACTGACCCACAGATGTTTTCCGAGTTCGTCAAGGAACATAAACCGGGTGTTAAGTTCGGTGTTAGCGATCGTGGCCCCGGACAATTGTGGGCCATGAATCAGGGCATGATGAGTAGTGAGCATATGGTTCCATACCAGGGTCAACCGGGTGATGCCAAGGTGCATCCCGGACAACGGATGATAGAAGACATTGCAGCAGGAAAAATCGATGCCGCGGTGATCTGGGGACCAACCGCTGGTTACTATGCCAAGCAATACAAGGGCCAACAGGAATTCGTACTCTTGCCAATTCCCGATGACAAAAGCAACCGGGAGATGAAATACACCTATAGTATTTCTATGGCGGTGCGCTATGGCGAAAAGGAATGGAAAGAGACGATAAACAAATTGATTGATGAAAACAGCGAAGCGATCGATAAGATCCTCACCGATTACGGTATACCATTAGTCAAATAATTCTAACGAACGATAGAGCAGATTTATCCATGAGCAGAATAAGAACCTTAATCATATATATATCATTCTCATTACTGATTTTTAGTGCGAATCTGGCGGCAGAGACCGATGATGACAGACTCAAGCGGGAACTGACCGAGGAAGAGCTTGATGCCAGGATAGGACAAATGGGTGAGGTTGAAGAAATCCCGGAGGATTTTGAATTTTCAAAGGCCGAGAATAGGCTTTGGTTCGAGGATCATCTCAAGAATATCGAACAACCAATGCGCTTATATTACGAATTTTCCAAGACGGGGTCCTATGAAGATGGTTTTGTTGATTCTGTTTACCTGGACATTCTCAAGGTCAATCCTGATGGCACCAAGAACGCGTCCCTGGATTTCTTTTCTGCCGACAAAAAACAGATAGTAAACCCCGACAATGTAACCAATATTATGGGTAATCCTGTGCTCGGCATATACATGCAGGGCGATGTTTATGAAATGAACCGCCTGACAGAAGGTCACTGGCGACACTTCCAGAAGATGATCAAGATTGCCCTCAGGGAAACTGCGACCGTTGAGGCAATCGATTTCGAATTCAACGGCAAGCAATACACGGGTGAGAAGATCCATTTTGCGCCATACCTGGATGACCCCCACAGGCAGGATTTCCTGAGGTTTGCAGATAAATATTATGAATTTGTATTCAGTGATGAAATCCCGGGCATGTTATACAGCATCAAGACTGTCATTCCGGACAGAAGCGGTGAAGACAAGGAGCCACTCGTTAAAGAGAGCCTGACCTTGCTTGAAGTTTCCTCTAATTAGCAATCGTTCAGCGCTGATTTAGACAATCAGTTGTGAATACGGTCGGATGAACGCCTCCCCGGCTGAATGTGGTCGGATGAACGCCTCCCCGGCAGTAGTTTAACAGAACAGAACTTGAACTCTGGAATTTTTCCATCCGGATCTAACGCCTCGATGGTAATGAGGTTGGCAGCCGCTTCCTTAAAACTGAAAGGCATCATCACGACGCCCTCCTGCATGTGTTCATCAGCACGCGTAGTCGCAGAAATCAGCCCACGACGTGACTCAACAACAAGAATATCACCGGTTTTGAGTCCCATCTTTTTGAGGTCTTCTGGATTGATCATGACACAGGGACCGGGCTCGATGGCATCCAGTACCCTTGAACGGCGGGTCATGGTTCCCGTGTGCCAATGCTCGAGTTGGCGCCCGGTAATGAATATGTAAGGATAATCACCATCAGGCATTTCTGCGGCCTCGACGTAATCCGCAGGGACGAACCGGCCCTTGCCGTTTTCAGTCGGGAATATTCCATCCTTGAAAATAATGGGTTCTCCCGGGTCACCTTCTTTCAGCAGCGGGTAAGTCAACGAGTCTTCCTCTTGCAGCCGTTTCCAAGTGATGCCTGCCATACTTGGTACGGCCTTGCGTATTTCCGCAAACACGTCTTCCGGGCCATTGTAATTCCAGTTCAGACCCAGGCGTTTTGCCATTTCCTGTATGATCCAGAGATCCTGTCTGGCATCACCGGGCGGGTCAATGGCCTGGCGACCGATCTGGACCCGTCGGTCAGTGTTGGTAAATGTCCCGGTTTTTTCCGGAAACGCTGATGTCGGCAATATGACATCGGCATAACTGCAGGTCTCGGTAAAGAAGATGTCCTGTACTACAAGATGATCGAGCATGGAAAGCGCCTCACGGGCATGGTTGAGATTAGGGTCGGACATGGCCGGGTTCTCACCCATGATGTAAAGACCATTCAAGTCACCATCATGGATGGCGTGCATGATTTCAACCACGGTCTTTCCGGGCGTGGGGTTTAACTTGCTGCCCCAGAGTTTTTCAAAATTAGCCTGGACCCGGTCATCAGCTACCGGTTGATAGTCCGGATAGACCATGGGAATCAGTCCGACATCGGAAGCGCCCTGAACGTTATTCTGTCCACGCAAAGGATGCAGACCGGTACTGGGCCGGCCGATCTGACCTGTCATCAGTGCCAGTGAAATCAGGCAGCGGGCATTGTCGGTACCATGGATATGTTGGGAGATGCCCATACCCCAGAAGATGATCGCGGTTTTGGCCTTGGCATATAACCGTGCTATATCCTTGATGGTTTCCGGGGGAATACCACAAAGCGGAGCAACGGTTTCCGGGCTGTATTTTTCAACAGTTTTCTTGAGTTCCTCGAAGCCTTCAGTGTGCTTCTTGATGAATTCATCATTTTGCAGGTTCTCTGCAAGTATGGTGTGCATCATTCCATTGAGTAACAGGACATCCGTACCCGGCCTCAGTTTCAACAGGTGCGAGGCATGCAGGTACATTTCTGAGCCGTAGGGTTCAATCAAGATCAGCTTGCTGCCACGTTCAGCGGCGTTTTTCATAAAAGTGGCAGCAACGGGGTGGTTATCATTGGGCCGGGCACCGATGACAATCATGACCTCGGCTTCAGTACCATCCGCTACCTGGTTGGAAACTGCACCGGATCCTATTGTCTCCAGCAGGGCAGCGACCGACGAGGCATGGCATAAACGGGTACAATGGTCGACGTTGTTGGTGCCAAAGCCGGTTCGCACCAGTTTCTGGAAAAGATAGGCTTCTTCGTTGCTTCCCTTGGCGCAGCCAAACCCGGCCAGAGCTTCCGAACCCTTTTGCACACGTATTTTCTTCAGACCCTCAGCGGCCAGATCCAGTGCTTCTTCCCAGCTGGCTTCACGGAAATAGCGGTATATGTCTTTTTGATCAAGCAGCATTTTTGTCTTGGGCGCGTCTTCTCGCCGGATCATGGGCTTCGTCAGGCGGTCAGGATGATGAATATAATCAAATCCGTAACGCCCTTTGACACAGAGGCGGCTCTGATTGGATGGCCCGTCCCGACCATCGACATACTGGATCTGATTATTTTTAACATTGAAAGTCAGCAGGCAACCGACTCCGCAATAGGGGCAAACGGATTCCACTTTTTTATCGGGTTCAGCCAGGGCCACATTTTTTGCCGGCATCAGGGCACCGGTAGGGCAGGCCTGGACACATTCACCACAGGCGACACAGGTACTTTCACCCATGGGTTCAGCCATATCAAAAACGATTTCAGCATGACTGCCACGGTAGGCATACCCAATGACATCATTAACCTGTTCTTCCCGGCAGGCCCGAACACAACGGGTACATTGAATGCAGGCGTCCAGATTGACGGCAATGGCCGTATGAGTCAGGTCCGGGGTCGGTTGCTGGCGTTGATGAAAGCGGGGGTGATACACGGATAACTTGTCTGCCCAGAAATCGAGTTCGGAATCCAGCCGGTAGGGGGACTTGCCCTGTTGCGGCATGTCTGCCAGGAGTAATTCCAGAATCATTTTCTGCGAGTGTACGCACCGTTCATTATCTGAGGTCACTTTCATATCTTCGGTCGGTTTTCTGCAGCAGGATGGGGCCAACACCCGTTCTCCTTCAATCTCCACCATACAGGCACGGCAATTGCCATCCGGCCGGTAGCCTTCCTTGTAACAAAGGTGGGGAATCTCAACACCCTGGCGCTTGGCCACCTGGAGGATAGTTTCATCTCCATAGGCTTCCACCGCTTTACCGTTGAGGGTAAATTTGGTGACTTTTTCATTCATGAATTTCGGGTTTGCAGCCATTATTCAAATTCCTCGGGAAAATATTTGATTGCACAACGCAGGGGGTTAGGCGCTGCCTGGCCGAGACCGCAGATGGAGGTATCCTCCATGGCCTGTGCCAGTTCCTCGAGCAGGGGCGCGTCCCATTCATCTTTTTCCATCAAGTGGACTGCCTTGGCAGTCCCGGCCCGGCAGGGAGTACATTGACCACAGGATTCGTCTTCAAAGAAGCGCATGGCATTCAAGGCCATGGCCTTGGCGCTGTCCCTGTGTGATAACACCACGATTGCCGCGGATCCGATAAAACAACCATGTTCTTGCAAGGTATCAAAATCCAGCGGTACATCACCCAGAGATGCCGGCAAGATGCCGCCGGATGCGCCGCCGGGGAAATAGCCATAGAACTCATGACCATCCAGCATGCCGCCGCAATACTCGTCTATCAGTTCTTTCATGGTAATACCGGCCGGGGCGAGGTGTACGCCCGGTTTTTTAACCCGGCCGCTCACAGAAAAAGAACGCAAGCCCTTGCGGTCATGCCGGCCCTGTGATGCAAACCAGTCAGCGCCTTTTTCGATGATGTCGCGGACCCAGTGCATGGATTCCATGTTCTGTTCCAGGGTTGGATACCCGAAAAGTCCAACCTGAGCAACATAGGGAGGGCGTAGTCTCGGCATGCCCTTCTTACCCTCGATAGATTCAATCATGGCGGACTCTTCGCCACAGATATAGGCCCCGGCACCACGCCTGAGATATAGCGGTGGAATCTTGCAGGGCGGGTCCTTGACGAGCTTGTCGATTTCATTTTCCAGCATTTCCCGGCAACCGGCGTATTCATCGCGCAGGTAAATATAAACTTTATCGACATCCCCGATTGCCCAGCTGGCAATCAGTGTGCCCTCGATGAAGCGATGGGGGTCCTTCTCAAGATAAAAGCGATCCTTGAAGGTACCCGGTTCACCTTCATCGATATTAATGGCGACCATTTTTGGCGCCCGTTGTTCGCACAGGATGCGCCATTTTTTGCCGACCGGGAAACCCGCACCACCCAAGCCACGAAGGTTCGAATCTTCGAGGATCTTAATAATATCATCGGCTTTATGCTTGCCAGCTACGCAGTCTGCCAAGGTCTTGTAACCGCCATCTTTTTTGTAAGCCTTATAATCGATGCAATCTGGGAGCTCAGGTGCAGTCTGCTTTTTGGAGATGGCGTTATTAACAGCATCTACCGTAGCGTTTCCGATGGGGTTCATGCCGACTATTGTCACAGGTGCAGTGTTACAACGCCCCACACAGGGTACCGGCTGAATGCGGACCTTGCTCGGTATTTTCTCTTCCAGGTCTTTAATCAGTTGTTTGGCACCGAACATTTCGCAAGTCATGGACTCGCAGACACGGACGGTTAGTGCGGGCGGCGGGGTTCCTCCAGGCTTGATGACATCAAAATGATGATAAAAGGTTGCTGTTTCGTAAACTTCGGCCATGGGCAGTTCCATTTCAATAGCTAATGACAGGATATGTCGATTTGAAATGTGGTGGTACTTGTCCTGGATTTTATGCAGATGTTCTATCAGATACTCCCGTGTTCTGGGTTCATCACCAATCAAGTCACGGACTTCTGCCAGTGCTTTCCATGGAGTTGTGCGACCCTCGACACGGCCCTTTTTCCCTCGGGTGCGTTTCATGCAGATTTAGTCCCTGGTTTTATTGATTCTAATATCGGTTGTAATATTAATATTTCTCCCTTGCCTTTATAGGCAAGATCACCGGCATAACGATGAACCTCGGGATCAATTTTCTTGAAGATATCATACTGTTTGCCCATGTTGGCAATTTGTTTAAATAACAGTCTCAAAAACTGCATTTTCAAATTGCCACAACTGCGAAAAGTGGCGGCTATGTGTCTGGGTCTTTTGGCTAGTACGATAGTGCCGCGACGCATGCTGAAACCAACATGTTCTCCTGCTCTATCCAGCACGATGATCGTGCCGGCATGCATCCTGCTGCCGCAATAATTTCCGGCACTTCCCTCAATTACTATCATACCACGACGCATACGATCTCCGATACAGTTCCCGGCGTTACCATATATGCAGATAAAGCCGTCCGACATACCCTCGATTTCACCGGCGAGTGCACCACCAAGATAATCACCGACATTACCGTTGACCTGGATATAACCCTCGGACATAGCACAGCCCATCAAGGAACCTGCATTGCCATTGACAATAATCGTGCCACCTTTCATGCTCTGCCCGACGTAGTCACCGACATCCCCCTTGATAATAATGGTACCCTTGCTCATGTTTCTGCCAATGCGGATCAGCTTGTCAGTGCTGCGTCTGAATTCGATATTATTATTTTTGGCGCTTTTGATCTTAAAGGCTTTTTCAACAGCCAGCTTGCCCTTGCCATAATCAAGCTGAATGCGTTTGATCTCGGCCTGTGTCATGGACTGCATGCGTTCAGGGATCAGTGGCGATAGGTCAAGTGCAAACCGGGGCTTGAAAGACAATGTGAAAATCATGCCCTTCATTTCAATAAGTTCCTCAGGTGGAAGTGATAAGGACCGAGATTACCACCGTAATTACCTGCACTAACGCGATAGATGCCTTTCTTGGTTCCAAACTTGCAGATTTCCTTGATCCCGATTCGCATGGCATCGTTGATAGACTTTTCAGTCAGTCCATCAATAACAATTTCCAGGACAGAACCGATTTCCTCTGTTAATTCCGATTTCACCTGGCCTTTGAGGGTTGGACAATAGGCTTCGTTTGTCGAGGCGCCGAGGAACTTGTATTTCGAACCGACCTTGGAGCCGGAACCAACTACGCCGCCAGGGAAGGCGGTAATTACACCCGGTACTTTCTTGATGGCTTCAACTGCTTTTTCACAGGCCGCGAGACCATGCCGCGAGGTTTTTGCCAGTACCAGGAAATTGCCTCCGCCGATTGCCGGCACTATACCGGTAGTTTCCTCACAGATGAATTCACCATGCATGACAGGTATGCGCCAGAATCTGCGACGATTGATGACTTTTGAAATCTGGTAACCATCGCCGAAATACCTCAGGCTTTTGCCCAGTGATATGGTGTCTTCGGAATGAATACCGGCATAACAGGCTGTCGTGGCGGTGGTCATGACCGATTGACCTACACGAGTCGGAACATGTTTGTCCAGATCCTTTTTGGACATGGCAAACATCATCACGGAAATTCCGGGCCGGCCATCTGGCGTCTCTTCGGGCAAAAGTTCTCTTTCAATATCACCCTCAATGCCACAGGCGATCACGGAGGAGGCAAAACCACGGATGGAGTTGGCTGCCATGTAGGCCCACTTTAATGACATTGCCGTGATAATGATTCGAGTTGCCTTCATGGGAAAGGCTTCCGCGAATGTGTCATCAATAGTTACGCCGTTGATCTTCAAAAAATTACCTCACACATGGCTGGATGATGAGTTTGCCCTTGCCAAGATCAGTGATTTCATCATCTGCGAGTTTGAAATTACCCAGCTTGATGTTCACATAACGCTCAAAATATTTGACCAACGATTTCTCTATGCCCGTGTTGTAGTCCGGGCGGAGTGTATGTGTCCCGCCGGATGTTACGTGGACAACCTTGCCTTTTTCCGCAACCAGTTCACCGTCCTTGAAAACATAGTCCGGTTTAGCGAACATGCGTTCCTTGTTTCTATGTTCCGTGTAAACCGTGATATCAGCTGCAGCTCCGCTACCGAGATGACCGCGGTCCTTCAGCCCCAGGCTGCGGGCCGGGGCGGCCCGGGTCATGATGGCAATTTCATATAATGAATACTCACGGTCAAGGCTGGCCAGAATGCTGGACGAAGCCGCAGCCTTGTTAATAGTCGAGAGCATATCGTTGCGGAAACCCCGGTCCATTAATAAACGAATTAGATGTGGATAGGTGGTGAATGGTGCGCCATTAGGGTGATCTGTTGTCAGGAATATCCGCCAGGGATCGTCGACCTGTAAAAATAATTCTAGGCCAATGGCCCATTGCAGTGCATTGACAAAATTTTTGTCCTCATAGCGGAAGGGAACAACACCACAGCCCGCGTCACATTCAATGTCCATCAACAGCCATTTTTTGGGATGGGCGTGCCAGTGACCTTCATACTGATGCATGGTATCACCGGATGCGGTTACGGTCTGACCAAAAAGAATCTGGCCGACATCAATGGAAATGTTTTTATGCTTGTTAACGGACTCGGCAATCTCGGCTGCGCCTGATGAGAATTTCCGGTCACCTTCATTGCCGTAACTATGGAACTGGATATGTGTAAGGTGCATGGGAAGACCTTCAACCCCTTCTATGGTATCCAGAGTGGAATGTTTGTTACCCGGCACACCGAGGTTACAACCATGTACATGCAGTGGATGAGGAATGCCCAGTTCATGCACAGCCCTGGACAGTGATATCAATATTTCCCTTGGGGAGACATTATAAAATGGGTTTTTGTCATCCAAGTCTAGTTTCCGCTGGTTAAATTTGAAGGCATTAATGCCGCCCGGATTGACGACCTTGATGCCTAATGCCTGGGATGACTGGATAATCCAGGCGACATAGTCATTGATTGCAGCCTGGTCTTTTTTTGCAGCAAGCATTTGCAGGAAGAAATCATCATTACCCAGTAAGGCATATGCACCTTTGTCCACAATTGGTGTATCGGCCATTTCCATGTGGGTCTGGCGAGCATTGGCCGGCAACATGGCTGGTTCGAAACAGGAGGTGTATCCCATTTCGGCATAGCGATAACCTGCCGTTAATGTCGATGGCACAGCATGTCCACAGCCTGCACGAGTGATAGAGGTTCTCTTCACCGTGTCATCCCGGTGGTCCTCCGGCAACATCATGCGTGCCAGGTTAACCTTGCCCCCGCCGATGTGAGTATGAATATCAATGGCGCCTGACATAATCACTTTGCCACGCAGATCATAGGTCTTGCCGATCTTCGCCTGGATGTCAGGTTTGTTGATGATCCTGCCATCCTTGATATAGATATCCCGGCGCTTGCCATTAACGCCATTGGTAGGGTCATAAACTGTTCCACCTGATAACTTAACAATCATTCACATTCACCTGTATGCTTGAGTTATCCGGTTAATCACATCCGCAACTCCTGGATGCTCGGAATTTTGTAATTTTTTCAATTTAAAAGATACGACACCATCTGTTCTTATCATTTGACCGGTGTGATTGATACCCGGTATGCCAACCGGAATATAGACATCGGGTTTGCCGTTAATTTTGACTGACGGGGCGGCCAGGACGATGCTAGGTATTCTCCTGTCTGGTAAATCGATCGGCGCTCCAAGACTGGAAACCCAAAAAATGGCATCCAGTTCATTGGTTTCCAGCAAGCGTTTTCCTGAAAACCGATAAGCGTCAAAGTCCGGAAATCCTCTGGCATAACTAACACGTGATGGATACCCGCTCTGCCAGGCCGTGACCTGGGTTGCCGTCATGCCACCTTCACTTCCACCCAAACTGAAGCCTGCAAAACGGGTCATCCGGTTCAGATATTTAATTATCTCAGTAATAGTTTGAACGGTGAGTTCAGCATATGGAAAATCCAGTTCACCCGGTGCCCAGATAATCACACCATAACTGGCCTTATGAAGTAGTTCTGTGAGTTTCTTCAACTGGGATAACTTGATATTGCCAATTATTGGCTTGTCAATTTCTAGGCCAACAGACAGAGCATGCAAAATTGAAAATACTTCGCCAATTTGATCCTGTCTGCATTGCAATTTGATTGGGCGTTTACCTGGTGATTTGCCGGCAGGTAAACTATCCAGTTTATCGCCGATATAAACTAGTTGACGTTCTTTTTTATTGATTTTTACCAGGCTATGTGATGGATTGATAATCCGTTCAAAGAATCGGGGAAAATTGGTATTGGCGTCTGTGCCCGCAAAGATGATCAGGTCTGCACGGTTCCTTATCTCGGCCAGGGTGGTCATGACGTAACCATGATTTTGCAGCACATCCAGGTTCCTGAAAGCAGCATTGCTGTGCATGTGATCAATCACGGCACCGGCTTTCTCGGTAAGCCTGAGGGCGGCACGCATGCCATTGACATCTGTCCCCAGTCCACCAATGAGTGCCTGGTTGGAACGTTTAAGAATCTTTGCAGATTCCATGATGGCGTCTTCGAGGGGGCAGGCCTTGTCTGCAATCGTGGGCGATACCCGGGGTTGGTTTTCTTCAAACCTGGTTTTGGCGAGCTTGCAACCATTCTGCTTGACCTTCAGGCTGTCTTTCAGTTGACTGATAACAAGGTCATCACAAAGGAGGCTGCAGAATGGGCAGGGCACCTCCTCAAATCTCTTGCTGTTTGTATCCTGGGTCATGGGTTCCTGAGAAAATCCGAGATTACGTCATTATTATTATTATGGTTTTCGCGTCTAATCGACGTGCGCGAGCGTCAAGCCATGCCGACAAATAAACTCCATTAAATCAAATAGATATACTTGCTTTAGCCCTTCGGCGTGGAACAGCAATATGATACCTCGTCTGGGTTTGGTCGTCACCCGAAAAGCCCTGATCAGGTTCTGAAGGGAGGTGTAAAATCAGTCCAGCAGCCCAAGCATCTCTTTAACTCGGGTAAACTTTTCCCTGGGTTTATTTTTCTTTTTACCAGCATTGATTTCAGCGGTATCGATCTTGCCCCAGTCCGGGTAGGTAACGTAGCGTATATTTTTTGCCTGCAACAGCGGAATGAGACCTTCAACACCAGCTTTACCATCTTTGGTGCTGTTTTGCTGAATATCTTCCAACAAGGCATTTACTGTCGCAACACTATCTGCGCGGTTGGTGCCGATAATGCCGGTTGGTCCCCGTTTGATCCAGCCGGCTGTATAAAGTTGTGACATGAATTTACCCGATTCGGTCACTCTGCCATCTGTGTTTGGAATAATGCCACGTTTGTCATCGAAAGGGACACCGGGAATGGGGACACCGCGATAGCCGATGCTGCGAAACAGGATACCGGTTTCCAACTCAATGGTTTCTCCAGTTCCGCGTGCCGATTGATTGAAGGCATCGCCTGACAGTATATTTATTTCGAGAACTAATTTTTGCAGCCTGTTGTCACCAATAAGCGCTTTGGGACTGAGCAGAAACATGAAATGGCAACGCCTTTGCTTGCTGCCGGATTTTCGTTCCGAGAAGTCGCGGAATAACTGGTAAACCTTGGCATTGCCAGCGTTAGCTTTGTCTTCGAGTTCTGCCTGACTCGCGGCATTGAGTTTGAGATCATCAGGGTTAACTACCGGATCGCAGTTTGCCAGTTCGCCAAATTCCCGCAGTTCCTTGGGCGTGAACTTGGCCTGCGCCGGACCTCGACGACCAATGACATAGATATCACTAACCCGGCTTTCTGCAAGTACGTCCAGGGCGTGCTGGGCAATGTCTGTGTGTTTCAACTCATCAACCGTTTTTGACAATATTCGACTGACATCGGCCGCCACATTACCCTGACCAATAATGACAGCATTAGGATGTGAGAGGTCAAATTCCCTGTCGCGGTAATCCGGATGACCATTGTACCAGCCGACAAATTCGGTTGCGGTGTGACTACCTTTCAGCTCCTCGCCTGGTATGCCTAATTTACGATCAGATTCTGCCCCGCAAGTAAAAATTACGGCATGGTAGTTTTGTTTTAATTCATCTACTGTCAGGTCCTTGCCAACAGTGACATTACCCAGGAAAGTAAAGCCATCATTTTGCGCGATCTTCTCATAGAGTTTAATCGCTTGTTTGAGTTTTTGATGATCAGGGGCAACACCACTACGGACCAGACCGAAAGGCGAGGGCAGGCGTTCGAGCATGGTAACCTGCACAGTCAGACCAGATTTAAACAGGGCCTCGGTGGCATAGAAGCCGCTCGGCCCGCTGCCCACGATCGCGACCCGTAAGGGATTATGCCCGGTGCCAGAATTGCTCATTTAATACCCATTTCAAATCTGATCAGAAACCCAGTTCTGTTTTCCGTTCCTCTGCGCCCGGCAGGGGATCCATCTGCTCTTCACAGACCGGAAGTTCTGGCGCACGTTCTGCATTAATGGCAATCCAGTGTTCTTTGTCCTCGGGTATATCATCTCCTTCATAAATAGCCTGCACCGGGCACTCCGGAATACAGGCACTGCAATCAATACAAACATCCGGATCGATATACAGCATTTCATCATCATAATGAAAACAGGATACCGGACAGACGGAAACGCAATCTGTAAATCGACACCCCTTGCAATTGTCAGTCACTATCGTTGTCATCGTTGTCTCCTGATAGGTTCCGTTAAAGTTAATTACTTATGGTGTGAAAACCAGAATTTCCCCTTTGTTAAGCTCGACGCTATCGCCACTCCAGCGTTGGTACTTTCCCGTCAATTTTGCATCACTGATATTGAATCCCTGTGTTCGCAAAGCCCTGAATAACAATCGCAAGTAGACAGGATGGTAAATGCAATCGTAACTGAATGTTGGCAGCATCTCAGCCGGATTCATAGTAATAATTGACCCCCGTTTCATCCCGGCCCCGCTACGAATTCCCATTTCACCGAGGACAACGATTGTACCTGCCAGCATATTGACACCGGTAAAGTCGCCGGCGTTGCCCCCGATCACAATCAGGCCGTTTCGCATTCCGTGCCCTATCTCGTTTTTTGCATGGCCATGAATAAATATTTCCCCGCCAAGCATACCCGCAGCACTGCCTCGATAGGCACTACCGGCCAGATGCTTGGCATTGCCCTTGATCACGATCCGCCCGCCGGCCATTTCCGGACCAACCCAGTCACCAGCGTTACCATCGACAGTAATTTCACCACCACTCATGCCGACGCCAAGATGTTCACCCACATCCCCATGGATGTGTAATTTTCCTGTTGTCATGCCACTCCCCAGGAGCTTTACACGGGCGAGGTCACCTTCGAGGTGTATTGCACCCTCACCCTTACCCTTAACCTTGAAAAAATCACCGACGGTCACCTGTTCATTGCCATGTTGTATTTGTAATCCGGATACTGCCTTGCTATCCAGCCCCAGGGTTTTATCAGGACCAAGTAATTCTGCTTCCAGGGGAACCTGGGGCCGGGTATGCATGGATAGTTCAAGACTCATGCTGCCTCCTCAAGCAGGTCTTTCAACTGGATCTTGAACTGACCGAGATTCCCGCCGTAATTGCCGGCGGTAATTTGTTTGATCCCGGGTTTTATTGCCGCATGCAGGCCGGCCTGCATAGCCCGACTGACGGCGTCCACATCAAGGCCATCAATCACGATCTCCAGTACACAGTTTGCTCCATCAACGACATTTGATTCGGGGGCTATACCGCGTAATGTTGGGCAGTAAGCATCATTGGTCGAGGCAATCAATGTCTTGTATTTTGATCCGACCTTACTGCCACTTCTTACGACGCCATCCGGAAAGGGGAGAATGACACCTGCAATTTCCCGCATGGCCTTAGTTGAGGCATTAGCAGCACGCAGTGTAGTCTTCAGATCCCTGCCGATGATTAATATGTTTCCGCCACCAACCGCGGGTTGCAAGGCAAAGGATTCATCCACTATGAATTCACCATCCATGACCGGAATTCGCCAATAACGCCGATGCTGAATCTGTTTACTGTTTTGATAGCCGTCTCCAAAATATCGAAGTTGCCCGCCCACCATTACCGTTCGTTCTGCATCCAGGCCATTGAAACAGGCTGTGGTTGGACAGGTCATAACGCATTGTCCAATGCGTTCGACCAGCCGTTTACCCAGTCCCTCGGCATCTGTAGCGAAGATTAGAACGCTTACTCCGGGACGTTGGTCCGGGGTTACATCCGCAGAAAGCTCACGTTCAATACCTGCTTCACACTTGCAACCGATGACCGACGTAGCAAATCCGGTCATGGAGCGTGCTGCAGCCATCGCCCATTGCCTTGTTTCAGCGGTAATCACAACCCGTGATGCCCACATCTTGAAGGCTTCAGCAAACGTGTCTGCAATATCGGTAGACTTAATCTTCATGAGCTAACTCTGGGAATGATTTCATGCTCGTGCAGGTAATGATCGGCCACACCATAATTTTCAAATTCAATTGAATAGTATTTTTCAAAGAATGGCCGGATGTCTTCGGAAATCTCTTCATCAAATTCTGGTGCTGAGTGTAAAATTTTTCCGTAATAGTCATTCCTGAACTCATGATCCTCGATCACCATTTCACCAGACTTGATTACATAACGGGGGGCATTAAACATCATTTCCTTGTCTTCCTGATCATCATAAATGGTGATATCGGCGTCGGCTCCCGGTCCGAGCTGGCCCTTGTGTTTCAGGTTGAGGGCACGTGCGGGCGCGGCTCTGGAAATGATCGCAATCTCATTAAGGGTATATTCGCGATCCAGCGACGGCAGGTTAGTTTTGGCAATCGCCTTCTGATTCACCTTGCCGATTTCTTCCTTGCGAAACTCCTTGTCCATCAGTAGACGAATCAGTTTCGGGTAGCTCATAAACGATCCACCATTGGGATGATCAGTTGAGAGCATGATACGCCAGGGATCTTCTGATAACAGGAAGAGTTCAAGACCTATCGCCCATTGCAACGCATGCGTGAATACATGTTCTTGGTATGAAAATGGCAGAATTCCACAACCGCTTTCACATTCGGCATCGGCATTTACCCATTTGCCTTTTTTGAATCCACGCAGGAGATAGGCGAGCGGTGCATCTGCCGTCATGATAGTAGATTTACCGAACATTACCTGACCAACATCACAAGTGATGTTCGGATGTGTATTGACGTATTCAGCGATCTCAACAGCCTTTGAGTCCGGATTTTTACCGGGCTCCCCGCCGTAACTGTGAAATTGGATATGAGCCAGGTGCATCCGCAGGTCCCCGGCCGTCTTCATGGTTTCCAGAGTGGTTTTATAATTGCCGCTGTGACCCAGGTTATTGCAATGAATATGGGGTGGATGAGGCAGGCCAAGTTCATTCACGGTTTTAACAAAGGCCTCGATCACATCACGTGGGGAGATATTTAAGAGATCACTTTTCTCATCTATGTCTGTGACATTGGAATTACGCTTGCCTTTCCAGGGTTCATCGCCACCCGGATTGACCAGTTTTGCCGTATAGGCTTTGGTCTTGTTAATCCACCAGCCAACGGCCTGTTTGAATTCATCATGCCGTCCTTCCTTCAACAGGGTTTGCAGATAAATATTATTGCCCAGCAGGAGGTAGAAGCCCTTGTCGATGACCGGCGTATCATGCAGCTCTTCAACTGTATGCAACGCGCCGATAGGTGTAACGGCGGCTTCCATGACGGTGGTATATCCAAGGGTTGCATAGCGATAGCCGGTAGCAAATGTAGAAGGCACAGTGCCACCGGAACCGGAACGGGTAAAGTTTGTCCCAGGATGTGGGTCATGGCGGTGGTCTTCAGGCTGCAGTTTACGAGCAAGATTGACCTTGGGACCGGCAATATGGCTATGGATATCCACGCCACCGGGCATGATCACCATGCCACTGGCATCGATACTAGGTGTATCGTCTGGTAGGCTGTCGACTACCTTACCATTCTTGATACAAATATCGCGTACTTCACCATCGATATTGTTTGCCGGGTCATATACCCTGCCATTGACGAAACGCAGCGTGGAAGCCATGAATTAATACCCTGATTATTTATTCTTATATATTAAAGGTGTGTCGATTGGAAACACACCCTGATACTACAACATCAGTTTCGAGGCGACTCTGGCCTCTCCCGTTGCACCAGTTGCACCACATTTGGATAAAATAAGTTCATGCACCCGTTTTTTAATCGCAAAAAGGATTTCCTCATCACCGGGATAGGGGGATTCAAATGCCGGGCGCAGGGGAATCGGGACATCATCCATACGATAGACAGTACCGGCCGTATTGATGCCATAGGTGGATGTGGCAAAGGCCACATGTGACAGTTTGCTGGTGCTGGTCTCCTTGGTATCCAGGGATATCACCGGGATCTTTTTCAGATGTTCAATCGCGGCCTTTGGGAAATTCGAGGCCGGATCACTAGCGATGATTAGGGCCGCGTCGGCGTCACCACGTGTAAGGGTATCCACTGTGGTGAATTCCCCGGGGTTGAAGCGCGGGAATCCCCGGCTGAAATTTACCCCGAAAGGATAACCGGTCTGCCAGGAAACCACGTTATCGGCACCAGTAACATTACCATGGCCGCGTACCGGCTTGGCGACGAAGTGGGTGAATTCATTCAGATCGGTGGCCAGTGCCAGCAAGGCACCAGAATTAAAATGCCGGCCCCGAGTCATGGTCAGCCCCATGCCAAAAAACAATACGCCGAAGCGGCAGTTCTTCATCCGTTCTACCAGGTCCGTCATGGTCTCCAGCGGGACACCTGTCATCACTTGAATCTGTGGATCGACCTTTCGGCCCTTGACCAGGGCTCGCAGGGCCCAAAGCAGTTCAAAATCCTTGCCCGGTTTTACCTGAATCAGGATATCGGCCACCGGTGCACTGGGTGTTTTTCGCACGTCGATCATGACCACGGTCCGATCTTTCTTGCCATTGGGAATAAACATCCCCTTAGGCGTTACTGAATAACGGAAGTGACGGGGGTGAGACTCGGCTGGATTGCCGCCCCAGTAGATCACAAGATCGGCACGATTCTTGACCTCACCCAGGGTACTGGTGCTTTCACCGATATCTTGGAAGGCGAGTCCTGATGGACCATGACAGACCGAGGTTGTGGTATCGATTGTTCCCCGGATGATATCGGAGATGGCGACAGCCTGTTTCTGGGCTTCGCAAGTGGTGTCACTCAGACCGTAGGTAATCGGGAATTTAGCGTTTACCAGCACCTGCGCGGCTTCTTCGATAGCCTCTTCGAGGGGTGCTTCCTTGCCATCGATCATGGCCACCGGTCGGTCGTCGATTTGGTGTTCTGCAAACCAGGCCCTGCCCAGAACACAGGCATTCTTGGCCTTAGTGATAACTTTCTTGTCCAGATCCACGGTGAGTTCCATATCGTCGCAAACGCAGCCGCAGAAAGTGCAAGTTGCATTTTTTACGATTCGAGTATTTTCAGCCATTTTAGACTCCCGTCAGGTGATCGTCGTGGTCGCTATCATGCTGCCACCTTCTCAATTTTAACCTGCATATGCTTGGATAAAGGCATGCCACTGCCCGCGGTATCACCGTCCATGAGTTCACTGGATGGCGGGCCATAGGCGATGAAGAGAACGCCAGATGGCAAGTCATCGGGCTTGCGTCCCTTACAGCGGACAACAGCACTACCTATCTCGTTACTGATCCTGACCTCATCCCCGTCCTTAAGTTTCAGGCGGGTCATATCATCCATGTTCATCTCCAGAATTGAGGTGACGTCAATGTATTCTTCCTTGAGCTTGCCCTTGTTCAGGGAGGTGCCCTGTTTACTGCTGCGACCGGGGATTAAAATCATGGTTTCTGTCATGAATGACTCCTCCTCAGGATCATTGCTATGAGTATTCATGACAACAATGGTAGTAAAAACGCCAGCGCCTGCTTTTTATCAACGCAATATTGTCTGTATTTTCAAGATACTGATTTACACCCTAGCTTGATAAATGTCAAAAATCTACACACTGCATCGGGGTTGCTGTGTTGGAGTATATCAAACACCGCTCATGCAGTATGATACTGGATTGATCATCGAATTCATCAAGAATTATTTACGGATTTTCAGTGACAGAACAACAACATCCCGAACAAACTCAAAGCAAAAATCTGGTGGAGATCCGCGCTCCCGGGCGCTTACATCTCGGCTTCATCGATATGCACGGTGGTCTGGGCAGGAGCTTTGGCAGTCTGGGACTGTGTCTGGATGATATTTATACTTACCTTACGGCCCGTCCCTCCAGAGACGTCATTATTCATGGTCCATCAGGCCAGCGAGCCAGCATCTTTGCCGGCCGCATTCTGCAACACCTCGGGATAAAACAAGGGATAGAAATTAGCATCGTTGAATCCATCCCGGAGCATGCCGGGCTGGGTTCAGGTACTCAGTTATCACTGGCAGTGGGTACGGCGATAGCTGCCCTTTACGACAAGCCAATCAGTTTGCATGAAATAGCAATACTGATGGGACGTGGAGCCCGTTCTGGTATCGGTATCGGCGCGTTCCTGTATGGGGGATTCCTGGTCGATGGCGGCAGGGGTTCAGAGACCGAAGTCCCGCCGGTTATCAGTCGCCTACCCTTCCCTGAATCCTGGCGGTTATTACTGATTCTCGATAGCGCACGCCAGGGCATGCATGGTATCTCTGAGACCAGGGCCTTCAGTGAACTGCCGCCAATGCCTGAAGATCAATCGGCATATCTGTGCAGGTTAACGCTCATGCAGCTGCTACCCGCGCTGGCAGAGGGTAACTGCGAGTTGTTTGGTAGTTCAATTACCGAGATCCAGTCCCATGTAGGCGATCATTTTGCCCCTGCACAAGGCGGGCGCTATTATAGCCGCCGGGTCGCCGGTGTCTTGCCTTGGCTATCCGAGCGTGGCGCAACGGGGATAGGGCAGAGCTCCTGGGGGCCCACTGGTTTTGCGCTTTTTCCGAATGAAACCAAAGCCTATCAGGCATTAAAGGGGGCACGTGAACAGTGGCAGTACGAGCCCAGCTTATCCTTCAAGGTCTGTCGTGCACGTAATCAGAAGGCTGATATCTCGGCAGAGGATGTCGCTGGGGGCAGGCAATATCTAATAAACAAATAATTACTACAAACACACTGAAGGTAATCAGTAACAATGAAAAATCCGTACTTACTTCATATGTTTAATCCAACCGAGAATGTCAGTCCGTTTGATGTCAATATGGCCTATGAAGCCGAATTTGATGGCGTCATACCTTATGATAATGTAAGCCTCGAAGATATCCATGCCATGACACAGGATACTATTTTCTCGAGAGGTCCCAACGGCGTAAAGCGCACCGGAATTTTTATCGGTGGCAGGGAATTCGGTTTGGCCATGGATATGCTTCAGCGAGCCAAGGTTGCCATGGTCCCGCCTTTCGAAGTCTCGGTATTTGCCGACCCAAGTGGTGCGATTACGACCGCCGCCGCACTCATTGCCTGTATCGAAGTCCAGTTAAAAAAGAAAACTGGTGACAGTCTGGAAGGCAAGAGTATCCATATCTTTGGCGGCACCGGGCCGGTAGGTGTTTGCGCTGGAATCCTGGCGGCCAACTGTGGGGCCAATGTCTTTCTGGTATCCCGCCGCGGCAAAAAAGTAGGTGATGAAGTTGCCGATGAATACAACAAGCGCTTCGGTGTCAATATGCAAGGTGAGGATTCCAGTTCTGATGATGCCATTCTTAAGCTAATGGAAACCTCTGATGTGGCAGTCGGTTCAGCAAAGGCAGGGCTTCAGATTTTATCGAAGGCACACCTGAAAGTGGCCAAAAAGCTGCAGATAGCAGCAGATGTGAATGCCGTGCCACCGCTGGGCATTGAAGGCGTGGGTGTACATGATATAGGAAAGGTCCTCGAACACACCCCGCAGAAAGCACTGGGTATCGGGGCACTGGCCATTGGCAATGTGAAATATAAGGTCCATTACCATATGTTTGATCTGATGAAGACGACTGACAAGCCACTCTATCTGGACCATGAAAAGGCGTTTGAATCGGCAAGGGAATATGCCGCCAAGCAATGATTGCCTGATCATTTCGCAATCCGCGCGGGCACTGGTGGAATCAGCTGCCAGCTCGGCAATCCATAGCCATACCATCGATTGTTTCGCCGACCAAGAAACAAGAGCAATCGCGGACAGCTGGCGCATACTCAACTTTCAAGATGGGATGCTGGATTCGATGGCATTGCTCGATTTGCTTAAGGACTATGAATCAATCCCAATCAGTCATGTGGTCACCGGCAGTGGTATGGAGGGATGCAGTAAGGAAGTTTATGATTTCATTTCCCGCCGCTGGAATCTTTGTGGCAATGACTATCGAACGGTTCAGTCCTGCAAGGATCCGGTAAAGTTGCATTACACCCTGGAAAAGGCCGCCATCCCGACTCCCGCCATAGCATCAGAGAGAAAGCAAAACGGCCGCTGGAAAATCAAGAAAAGGGGGGGCAGTGGTGGCGGGCATGTCCGGGATTACGTTAATGGCAGCCTGTTGCCGGCAGGTTCATTTCTGCAAGAATCAATCACTGGTACCACCTATTCAGTGGTCTTCCTCGGAAATGGTCAGGATGCCCGGTTGATAGGTGTAAATGAAACCTGGCAAATTAAGCCGGGCAGCGGGGATTACCGTTACGCCGGTGCAGCCACCTGTGGCGGGATGGTGCCAAAGACGTTATCTCAAGAATTGATTGATGCGATCATAATTTTGGTCCGGGAACTACGACTCAAGGGGCTTTGTGGGTTGGATATCATCGTAACCGATGCGCAGTACTGGTATGTCCTGGAACTCAATCCACGGCCTACCGCCAGTTTTGAACACTATGATGCGGGCAAACATCTTCTGCAAGCGCACATTCAGGCCTGCATGGGGCATCTGCCAAAGACCTATAACGTGGATGAGTGGCTCCGGGGCAGCCTGGTTGTGTATGCTGACCGGGCCTTCACCATGCCCGCGCTGGATTGGCCGATGTGGATCTCGGATCGCCCGCTACCAGGAACGGAAATTAACGCCGGCGAACCTGTCTGTAGCCTGAAGGCCAAGGCGGGGACACGTACAGAAATTAAAGAATTACTCGACCATCGGCAGTCAACATTTCAGCACCTACTGGAAGCAGCCCGACACGCAGCCTGAAACAAGAAAAAAAAGAGAGGAAACGATGCAAGAACAGAAATTACCCAGTGTTAATACGCTCACCCAGCCACTGGTTGAGTCATTAATAAGCAACGCCATTCCGCTGCGGTTGGCTGTCAGTAAACTTGAGAATGGCACCACAGTTATAGATGCCGGTATCAAGGTCGCCGGTGGTCTGGAGGCTGGTCGTCGGATTGGCGAAATCTGCATGGGTGGCTTGGGCACTGTCAAGCTTCGCGCCTCAACCAATTTCGAAAACTGGTCCTGGCATCTGGATGTACACAGTGGCAACCCGGTCATCGCCTGTCTTGCAAGCCAATATGCGGGCTGGAGTCTCTCGCATGGGGAAGGCAAGGGGGCATTCAAGGCCCTTGGATCCGGGCCGGGCCGGGCCATGGGTAGCAAAGAAGAATTGTTTGCTGAACTCAAATACCGGGACGAGGCGGAACAGGCTTGTATCGTGATCGAGGCCGATGTACTGCCACCAGTTGAAATCGCAGACGAGATCAGCGAGCAATGTGGTCTCTCTGCCAAGCAACTGACCTTAATCATCACGCCGACTTCAAGCCTTGCAGGTTCCGTTCAGGTTGTCGCCCGGGTGCTGGAAACTGCCCTACACAAGGTCCATGCCCTCGGATTTCATCTGGAGAACATCGTTGATGGGGCTGGAAGCGCCCCGATATGCCCGCCTTCAAAAGACTTTATGACGGCCATGAGCCGCACCAATGACGCTATCCTGTTTGCCGGTCAAGTCCATCTGTTTGTTAATGAGGATGATGATAGTGCTGATCAACTGGCCAGGCAGTTACCCAGCAGTGCATCGGTTGATTACGGTCAGCCCTTCGGTAATATATTCAAGAACGTGGGTTATGATTTTTACAAAATTGATCCGATGCTTTTCAGTCCTGCCAGAGTAACGGTGTCGTCATTGAAAACCGGAAACAGTTTTCATGCCGGCAAAATTGATTCAGCTCTGTTAAACAAATCATTCAGTGAAAAGTGTGGCTGATCTCGTTCCACAGATAGCCATCTTCACTGATGATCCGGGCTGGCATGGCCGCGAGCTGATCAATGCCCTGGCACAGCATGGCCTCGGTGCAAGTTATCTGTCACTGACTGAGTGTGAGTTCCGGTTTGATGATGCTGGCTTGCCGGTTCATTTGCCTGGTTTCGAAGAGTGTTACCCCATCGGAGTTTTTGTTCGTAGTGTTCCTGGGGGGACCCTGGAGCAGGTGATTCACCGACTGGATATCCTCCATGCCTTGGCACAGTCCGGTGTAACCGTTTACAACGAGCCACGTGCCATTGAGCGAACAGTTGACAAGGCCATGACCACGTTTCTCCTCAAACAGGCTGGCCTGCCGACGCCAGCCACCTGGGTTTTTGAATCCGTCGAGACGGCAGTTCATATATATGAGAAAGAGACGACTGCCGGTCGCAGTCTGCTTATGAAACCCCTGTTTGGATCACAGGGATTGGGTATTCAGCGCCTCTCGAAAGAGACGCCCATGCTAATTGATGAAACATTTACCGGTGTCTATTACCTGCAGTCGTTTGTCGAGAGAATACAGACCGGCTGGTCAGATATCCGTGTATTTGTGATTGCTGGGAAGGCCATTGCCGCCATGCGCCGCTCCGGCCAGCACTGGATAACCAACCGGGCCCAAGGCGCATCGTGTGAGTGCTTGCCATTGGACAGGCCGCTGTGTGATCTTGCAGAAGCGGCAGTTGACGCTGTGGCCATTGATTATGCGGGGGTCGATCTTTTGATTGATACGCAGGGTCAACTGCAGATCATTGAGATAAACAGCATACCGGCCTGGTGGGGATTACAGTCCGTCACAGACTTTAACATCGCGGCCCAGCTGATTGATCATTTTGTCAGCAAGATCGCTCGCCGCCAGCCCCTGATATCCCAGTCCTGAATGAGCCGCATATTGTCACCAAGCCAGACTGACCTGGAAGAGCTCGTGCTGGCAAGTTTTAGTCAGGAGGTTAACGCCCTCAAGCCCGGTAATGTCAGTCGCTACTCGGATGGTCACGAGATGACGGTGCAGGATTTCATGAGCAGCGCCGAGCAGGTATCACCGCTATTGTGCAATCGCACATTAAGCCTGGGCGAACGGGTCCTGCTGTCGGTCGAAAAGACCATTGCTGCAGTGAACTGCAATACCAATCTCGGCATGATCCTCCTGTTTGCCCCGATAGTTATGGCAGCGGAGCAGGCCAGTGGTGATAACAATACCAATAGCAGGGAGAAGCTCGAAATTGTGCTTAAAAATTCGACATTAAATGATGCACAAATGATTTTCGAGGCGATTCGAAAAGCGAATCCCGGAGGGCTTGGACATAGCGATCAATTTGACGTACATTTAGATCCGCAATGCAGCCTGCTGGCGGCCATGGAAGCAGCAAAAGAACGGGATAACATTGCGAAACAGTATGTTACATCGTTTAGTGATATCTTTACATTAGGTCTTGATTCTTTGAGGGGATTCACTGAGCGATGGAATGGTGTAGAATGGGCTATTGTTGCTTGTTATCTGAATTTCCTGTCGACACAGACAGATTCTCATATCGGTCGCAAGTTCGGTAACAAGCTGGCAGAGCAGGTCAAGACCCGTGCAAAAAAGGTGTTTGACCTGTTCAAAAATAATAAGAATCCAGAGGATGCCTTTCCCATCTTGCTGGAATTTGACAGGGAACTAAAAAGCGAAAATATCAATCCAGGCACCACTGCGGATCTGACCGCTGCTAGTATTCTGGTTTTTATGTTGGGTGAAAAGTTTGCAGGGGGACAATTGAATGTTGTCTGACTGACAAAGGTAGTAAGGGGTTAACCTTAATAAATTTACTTTCAAAAAACAAAGGAAAGCAGCAATGTCAATTTTGAGCAAAATATTTGGCTTTCTAACTGGAGGAGACAATAAGATGGCAGTCATAGATAGAGTATTAGTTGGTGAATCTTTAGTTGGTGATGGTAACGAGGTTGCCCACATCGATTTGATTATGGGTCCCCGTGGCAGTGCGGCCGAAGCAGCATTCTGTAATGCGCTGACGAACAACAAGGATGGATTCAGCACATTGCTGGCTGTTGTTGCACCAAACCTCGCCTGTAAGCCAAGTACCATTATGTTTAACAAAGTAACCATCAAGGGGGCTAGTCAGGCAGTCCAGATGTTTGGTCCTGCCCAGCGTGCAGTTGCCATGGCTGTGATGGATTGTGTTGAAGACGGTACCATCCCTGCCAATGAAGCCGATGATATTTTCATTTGTGTTGGCGTGTTTATTCACTGGCTGGCGGCAGATAACGACAAAATCCAGGACTACAACTATCAGGCAGTCAAGGAATCTATCAAGCGTGCAGTTGCTCGTGAGCCTAAGGCGGCTGAAGTGGTTGCCAAAAAGGGTGCAGCAGATCATCCTTTCCAGGCTCATTCATAATAAAAAGAAGCTATATGCGGTCAGGCTGAATTCATATTCGGCCTTTGCTACAACAATGCCCCGCTCTGCGGGGCATTTTTTATGCTTCTTGCAAGGTAATCAGGTCTTGTTCTGTAACTTCTCCGCGGTGTAATGCCGTAGCCAGCAATACACCGCTGACTCCATAGTGTTTCAACTCTAGAAGTTCAGATAACTTATGAATGCCGCCGGCAATAAATACGTTATGATCCCGGTAAGTTGAGAGGAAATTATTCAGTAATTTCCTGTCATAGCCACTTCCCGTCCCGACCCGGTCAAGATTCATTAATATGATGTTTTCCGGCCATTCCCGTGTCGATTCCAGTAGTGAGGTATTACCCAGCAGTCGTTTGTCCCTGAAATCCAGTGACAACACTATATCGTTATGCTCTTTTCTAATATCAGCCAGCTCCATCATGGTGATATTCGTTTCGCTGCCTATGATAGGAACAAGATTTGTCATACTGGGTGATGTCCCGAATATGTTCGCTCCGGCATCTAGCCAGAAAATATACCGGGGATATTTTGTTATCAGTTTTTTGATCACCGCGACATTGTTTCCCTTGTTCATGATCGCATTGAGATCGGCAATATAGAATATCTCAAAAGGGTAAAGTCCCAGAAAGCCCTGTAGAATATTGTCTGGTTGGGAACAATGACTGAGGCTGGAAGTGATGGGTTGATAAGCGTTACGTTGGCCACGGATAGCGTGGACAACCTTTCCATCGAGAATATCAATGACCGGTATAATTCGCATTTCTCTTGTGATTTTTTTATTCAGTAAACCACGATTGTGAAACCTGGGTAAGTGCATGCGCATTTTCGTTTATGAGTTTATCACGGGGGGTGGTTTGCTGGATAAACCGCTGCCATTTTCCCTGTTGAAGGAAGGTCATATGATGCTGACCAGTCTGCTAAAAGATCTCATTGATAGCGGTTATAAGGACATTATTTGCATGCAGGATGACAGGGTAGAACGGCCAGACCTGGATATTGAATTTCTCCCAGCTGGCCCGAATCATGAGAAGAAACGAGTTACATGTTTAGCTGACGCTGATGCTGTCTGGATCATCGCACCGGAAACCGCTGGTATTCTGCAAAGATTGGTACAGGAAGCCTGTCATTACGATTGCCTGTTATTGGGCAGCACGGCCGAGGCCATACGACTGGCCAGCAGCAAGCATGAAACACTGGGCCGCTTGATTACTCACGGAATTCCCTGCGTGCCCGAGTTACACGATATTAATCCCTGGCCGCAACTGGGTTGTGTGATCAAACCTGATGATGGTGTGGGTGGGGAAGGGTGTCTCTGGTTCAGGGAGGCCAATGAATTGCAGGATTATTTTGCGGAACAGGACAGGCAGTCATGCATGATTCAGCCCTACACAGCCGGTGTGCCAGCCAGCCTCTCTCTATTATGCCTGGAAGGTAACTGCCGGATCCTGTCTTGCAACCGCCAGTTATTCGAATTCAGTGAGGGTCGCGGTCAATTCAGAGGGGTTATCGTTAATGAACTGGCTCAGCGAAGGCCTGAGTTGGAAGATCTTTCTATCAAATTAGTAAAGACTTTCAAGGGCTTGCGAGGTTATATCGGCGTGGACCTGATCCTTACAGACAACGGCCCCCGGGTACTGGAGATCAATCCGAGGCTGACCACAGCTTATGCTGGTCTGCGGCAATCCCTTGAAATCAACCCGGCCAGGTTGATCATCAATGCGTTTCGCTCCGGGAGATTACCTGATACCGGGACCTTATCATGTCAAGTGGTACCCATCAGGCTATAATGGCGCATGGTTGAGGATAGATTTATTGGCTGGGATATAGGGGGAGCTCATCTCAAGATGGCCGAGATCGGTCCTGCTGGTGAAATCATCAGCGTGCATCAGAGCTGTACCCCATTATGGCAGGGGATTGAGAGTCTTGGTCTGGCACTGGCCGATATAAACAAACGTGTATCTGGAAAAACACGGACACATTCATTTACGACAACGGCTGAACTGGTGGATATCTTTCCGGATCGGCGAAATGGATTAAAACAGCTCACCAGCCTAGTCTCATCATTGTATGGCGAGGTACGGACACAGTTTTATGCCGGCCAGACCGGCTGGATACCGTGCGAACAGACGGGCCGCTATTATCAACAAATTGCATCAGCCAACTGGCATGCGACTGCAAGTTTTCTTGCCCGGGTAATCGAGGAAGGCATTCTGGTTGATATTGGCAGTACCACCACAGATATTATTCCGTTCAGGGAGCAAAGTTTACTCAATTATGGTTATACCGATTTTGAACGACTTGCCGCCAATGAGTTGATTTATTCTGGCGTAGTGCGCACGCCGATCATGGCACTTACCGACAGGGTAATATTGTCAGGAAAATCACACCCGTTGGTCGCTGAATTATTTGCTACCACGGCAGATGTTTACCGTCTTACCGATGAGTTGCGCGAACAGGATGATATGCAGCCGACTGCAGATGGTGCGGCCAAGACCCGTAATGCCAGTGCCCGCCGTCTTGCACGCATGGCAGGTTCTGACCTTGAAGACATAGGCGAAGCAGTGTGTATGGAAATGGCAGATAACCTGGCGCACAGACAGTTACGACGGATTAAACGAGCTGTTGATAAGATTTCAGGTAGATCCGGAATCAGTAAAAACCTGATTGGTGCCGGTAGCGGGAAATTTCTTGTTGCCAAACTGGCAAAGGAGTGTGGTATTAATTATATTAACTTTACTGATTTACTTGAGGCAAGGGAAGATATCAAGCCCGGAATTTCCCAATCGGCCACGGCAGTTGCAGTAGCACAGCTTGCGAGGTTGTCGACTTGAGTGTCAAGTTAACCGAATTACCCTATCACCGGGATACATCACAGCTTTTTACGCTGATTGCTCATGAACCCTGGAGTATTTTCCTTGATAGTGGCTTTCCGAACATTGATCTCGGCCGTTACGATATCTTGGCATGCCGCCCATTCATAACATTGACCACACGTGGTAGGCTAACCACGATTACTGATCCTCAAGGCAAAGAGGAACAATCGAGTGTTGATCCCTTTGCGCTGGTAAAGGAATACCTGGGATCAAAAGAAGAAAATTTTACCGGCTTGCCCTTTTGTGGTGGGGCACTGGGTTATTTCGCCTATGATCTCGGCAGGCGCATTGAGTCCCTACCCGTGATTACCACTGATGACCTGCCCTTACCGGACATGGCAATCGGGATTTATGACTGGGCGGTGGTCGTCGATCATCACCAGCGACGTAGCTGGCTCGTGGGTAATTGCCGTGATACTCGAACCATTGAACAATGGCAGGAACTGGTTCAGATTTTTAATACACCTGTAAAAAAACAAACACCGTACTTTACACCGCGTACAGAGATTTCATCCAACCTTGACAAGCCCGCTTACGAAAAAGCATTTTGTAAAATAAAACATTACATTCATGAAGGTGATTGTTATCAGGTAAACCTGGCGCAGCGTTTCATGATAGAGGTCAGTGGTTCGCACTGGGATGCCTATATCCGTCTGCGTTCGCTTAATCCAGCACCGTTTGCCGCCTATATGCATACTCCTGATGGCGCTGTATTGAGTTCATCGCCTGAACGTTTTTTGAAAGTAACGGGTGGTTTGGTTGAAACCAGGCCTATCAAGGGTACCCGTCGTCGCTCGTCCTATGCCTATGAAGACAAGGCCCTGGCGGTTGAGCTCCTGGAGAGCGAAAAGGACAGGGCTGAGAATGTCATGATTGTGGATCTACTTCGCAATGACCTTGGAAAAAATTGTATTAATGGCACAGTTTCTGTACCAAAATTATTTGCACTTGAAAGCTATGCAACCGTTCATCATCTTGTCAGTATGGTAACGGGTCAGTTGAAACCGGATCGCCACGCAGTGGATTTACTGCGTGGGTGTTTTCCCGGCGGCTCGATTACCGGTGCCCCAAAACTGAGGTCGATGGAAATCATTGAAGAACTGGAACCTCATCGCCGTACCGTATATTGCGGCTCCATGGGATATATTGGGTTTGATGGCAATATGGACTGCAATATTGCCATACGTACTCTGGTGCATCACCAGGATAAGATGTATTGCTGGGCAGGAGGAGGCATAGTCAATGATTCAGTAATGGAATCTGAATATCAGGAATGCTATGACAAGGCGGCCCCGCTGTTGAAATTGTTGGAAAAAAAACAAATAAAAGACATGGCCAGTTGATGTGGGTACTAAAACTGGGTGGTAGTTTGCTGGAGACCGGAGAGTTACCGGAGACTCTGAAGCAACTGTCCGAACACGGGGCAGGACAAATCGTAGTAGTTCCCGGGGGTGGCGTTTTTGCCGATCAGGTCAGGCTGCTTGATGAAGAGCTGAAACTGGATGACCTCACAGCGCATAGACTTGCCCTGAGAGCAATGGAAGAATTTGGGAAACTCCTGATTACCATGAATCCTTGCCTGCATGCTGCCGAGTCCCTTGAAGCAATCAACTACTGGCTTGATCAGGATCAGATCCCAGTCTGGTTTCCGTACGAAATGACATTTGATAATCCTGCGATCAAGGCCAGCTGGGACATTACGTCGGACAGTCTTTCCTTCTGGCTGGCCAGCCAGCTTGAATGTCAGAATCTGGTCTTGTTAAAGCCGGCAGAACCTCAGGAGAATAACTACAGCGCAGCGTATTTGTCGAGTTCGGGATTCATCGACAAAGCATTCAATGACATGTTGGTCGACACGTTTGTAAAACCCTCGTGGTTGTATTACAAGTATTTATCGTCTTTTCTTGACTTGCTGAAAAATAAAAATCCCGAATCAACTCACCTGAAGCCGATTACTACTTAATTCCTCAGAGTCTTACTGAAATTCATTTTTGAGTATGTGCTGATATTCTCGGATTCGCTGGACATAATGAACTGGCTCACTTCCCCTCGCGTAACCGTATTTCAGCTTTTTATATACTGATTTTCTTGAAAGCAGGGGCAATACTTCGCGAATATCGCTCCATAAGAAAGGATTTTTGCCCTGTTGTCGTGCCAGGGTTTGTGCATCATGAATATGACCACGGCCGATATTATACGCGGCCAATGCAAGCCAGGTAAGATCCGGTTCATGCACGAGATCTTTATCAAAGCGTTTTTTCATCTTAGCCAAGTACCTTGCTCCACCCATGATACTTTGTTCCGGGTTCAGACGATCTTCAACGCCCATGGCATGCGCCGTATTAATAGTCAGCATCATGATGCCACGTACCCCGGTAGGGCTTTTAGCCCTGGGATTCCAATGTGATTCCTGGTAGGCCTGTGCAGCCAATAGTGTAAACGGAAGTCCGTATTTTTCACCGGCCATTTCGAAATATTTCCTGTATTTGGGAAGGCGGCTGTCGATACGTTTAAGAAATTTGCGTATATCGACATAATCAAAGGCCTCAAAGAAACCATAATATTTTTCCATTACCCGGGCATGATTGCCGTTCTTTTTATAGTTTGTCAGCCAGAGATCTATTTCTTTTTTCAAATCAATTTGTACCTCATTCATCACCCATCCCAATTGTTGTTCTCTGGAAAGGTTGAATGGCGCAATTAATTCGGGGTAATAACGGTGATTTATATCGACCACATTTGAATCAGCAACCGTGCAATCAATCTTTTGCTCCCATACATCCTCCAGTAATTGCACAATTGTCACATCGCTGGTTTCTTCCCAATGAAGTTCCGGATAACCTTTTTTTAAAGCAGTCAATAACTCGCTATAACTGCTTTTGGCAATTACCTTGATATCCAGTCCAATAAGTTCAGCAACGGATTCCGGTTGGACATTATCACGACGGCACACGACCTGTTGCGTAACGTCCTGATATGGTTTGCTGAATGTATATTTTTTCTGACGTTCCGATGTAATCGTGATTGTTGCAGCGGCAAGATCGCCATTGCCCTTGTCCAGTTCTTCAAAAATATCTTTTAGTGAATCCTCAATTACAAATTCAACTTCAACACCGAGATGTTCGGCAAAAGACGTCATCATGTCATACTCAGGACCAGTGGGATTCCCTACACGATCAATGTACCAGATGGTAGGTGCATTTTCAGACAGGACGATGAGCGTACCAGAATCTTTTATGTCCTTGAGTGATCTTGCAGCAGTAGTTCCTGAATCACAGCCGCCAATTGTAAATAGTAAAATAAAAAATAATGCGGCAATGAGCCGATCAACCATAGTCCCTCTCCGATTGAGGTTCTGTGATTATTAAATGATGAGCGAACCTGATGCCAACCTACTTTAATACCACTGGGGTATCAAGCTTGCTGACAGGCTGGAGATGTGATAACTAAAATGAAATAGCCGCAAGATGGGATGGAATGCTGATTTAGTACAGTTTTACCAGTACTTCTTCATTACTTACCAGTAAGCGTCTCACCATGCCAAACAGTTCCTCACCGAGTACACGGATGTCGTAAACCCGGTACCAGTCACCTTCACGAACAATGCTGCCCTGTTTAATAAGCTCATACACGTGTGGCATGGCAAATATGGGTGTTTTAGGTGCATGCCAACGGGATGATTTTAGTGAATTTTTACTGGTCATGGTCTCCCCGGTTCCCTATCGACTATAATTTGAAAGAGGGCTCCCGCATCATGCGGGCAGCCCCCTGACGGAATAAGAAGGCCTGGTATCCGGAAGAGGCTGGAGATACCAGGCAATAGTCGAGCATCCATCTCGACTTCCCGCTACGGCGGTCACGGTAAGGCAAACTTTTTAGCACCCTAGTCCCAGGTGAGAGTTCCACCTGTCTGATATTCTGTTACGCGCGTTTCAAAAAAGTTCTTCTCTTTCTTCAGGTCCATCAATTCACTCATCCACGGGAACGGATTGCTTGCATTGGGATACTGTTCCGGCAGGCCAATCTGTGCACAGCGGCGGTTGGCAATAAACTTGAGATAATCTTCAAACATCTTGGCATTTAGGCCGAGCACGCCACGCGGCATGGTGTCATAGGCATAGCGTATTTCCAGATCGACGGCCTGTTTCAGCATCTTGATGATCTCCTGCTTGAAGTCTTCCGTCCATAGATGTGGGTTCTCGATCTTGATCTGGTTAATGACATCGATACCAAAATTCATGTGCATGGATTCATCGCGCAGGATGTACTGGAACTGCTCGGCGCAGCCGGTCATCTTGTTACGTCGGCCCATGGACAGGACCTGCACAAACCCGACATAGAAAAAGATGCCCTCGAAGATCACATAAAAGGCAATCAGGTCGCGCAGCAGGCGTTGATCATCTTCAGTGGTGCCGGTATGGAAATTCGGATCCCCCAGGCTCTTGGTGTACTTCATGGCCCAGGAAGCTTTGTCGTGAATGGAGGGTATTTCACGATACATGTTAAAGACTTCGGCCTCATCCAAACCCAGGGATTCCACGCAGTACTGATAGGCATGGGTATGCAGGGCTTCTTCGAAGGCCTGGCGTAGCAGGTACTGGCGGCATTCCGGGTTGGTGATATGCCGGTACACGGCCAGTACCAGGTTATTGGCGACCAGTGAATCGGCGGAGGCAAAGAAACCCAGGTTGCGCTTGATGATGGTACGTTCATCCTCGGTCAGTCCCTGCGGATTTTTCCATAAGGCAATGTCAGCGTTCATGTTGATTTCCTGGGGCATCCAGTGGTTGGCACAGCCATCAAGATACTTCTGCCATGCCCACTTGTACTTGAATGGAACCAGCTGATTCAGGTCGACCTTGCAGTTGATCATCTGTTTGTCATCGACCGTAATGCGATCCGCACCAAACTCGATTTCCTCGAGTCCGGTCACGCCATGTTTTTCTTCATAGGGCTCCGTTTGCGGTACCGGCAAGTGCGCATCACTGGCTTTCAGAGAATACACACCGGCGGGTACCGTCGGGTCATCAGAAATGTCCTCTTCCTCAACGGGCTTATAAGCCGGTTTTGAGTATTCAGCCGTGGGTTTTCTGGTTTGAGTTTTTCTTGTTCTGACGGCAGCTAATGGATCATCCCAATTCAACATCATTAAATTCCTCCGACTTTAACTTATCGCATTCAACTCTTTATGTTTGTAACCTTACTGGCAGGCCTCGCAATCCGGATCGTTGATGGAGCAGGACTTGGAGGCATCGTGATCACGTTCAACGGCGGCCAACTTGTTCTCGCGGCCACCGGACAATGTGCTTTTCTCAACGTGGGTTGCACCCATGCTGCGCAGGTAATAGGTGGTCTTCAGACCCCTGATCCAGGCTAGCTTGTAGAGATTGTCGAGCTTCTTACCATCCGGATTGGACATATACAGGTTCAGTGACTGTGCCTGGTCTATCCATTTTTGCCGGCGTGATGCCGCTTCAACCAGCCAGCGTGGATCGATCTCAAAGGCCGTGGCATACAACTGCTTGATCTCATCCGGGATGCGATCAATCGGCAAGACGCTGCCATCGAAGTACTTGAGATCGTTGACCATCACTTCGTCCCACAAATCACGGCTCTTCAGGTCGTGAACCAGGTAGGGATTAATGACCGTAAACTCACCGGACAGGTTTGATTTCACGAACAGGTTCTGGTACGTCGGTTCGATCGACTGGCTGACGCCGCAAATATTGGAAATCGTTGCAGTAGGGGCAATGGCCATGCAGTTGGAATTGCGCATGCCGACAGTCCTGATGCGTTCACGCAGGCTATCCCAGTCCAGGGTTTGGCTCATATCGGCTTGCAGATACTCCTGGCGATGTTCGGCCATGAGCTGCAGGGAATCGATAGGTAGTATGCCCTTGCTCCACAGGGAACCCGGGAAGCTGGCATAGGGGCCACGTTCCTCGGCCAGATCGGTTGAGGCCTTGATGGCATAATAACTAATGGTTTCCATGCTGGTGTCGGCAAATTGCACGGTCTCATCCGAAGCATAAGGCAGCCGCAGCTTGTACAAGGCATCCTGGAAACCCATGATGCCCATGCCTACCGGCCGGTGACGCAGGTTGGAACGGCGGGCCTGCGGCACACTGTAGTAGTTATAATCAATCACGTTGTCCAGCATGCGCATGGCTGTGTTGATCGTCTTTTCCAGTTTTTCTGTATCCAGCGTCCCCGTGGCTTCGTCGATATGCTGGGCCAGGTTGATGGAACCCAGGTTGCAAACCGCGATTTCCTCGGTCGAGGTATTCAAGGTGATCTCGGTGCAGAGGTTCGACGAGTGCACAACGCCCGTGTGCTGTTGCGGCGAACGCAGATTGCATGGGTCTTTGAAGGTAAACCAGGGATGGCCGGTCTCGAATAGCATGGACAGCATCTTGCGCCAGAGATCCATGGCCTTGATGCGCTTGAAGTTGCGCATCTCACCACGGTCGGCCTTGTCTTCGTATTGCAGGTAGGCCACTTCAAAATCGTTGCCGTAGCGATCATGCAGATCCGGGACTTCGTCCGGAGAAAACAGGGTCCAGGGACCTTCCTCGGCCACCCGCTTCATGAACAGGTCCGGGACCCAGTTGGCGGTATTCATGTCATGGGTTCGGCGGCGATCGTCACCGGTGTTCTTGCGCAATTCCAGGAACTCTTCAACATCGATGTGCCAGGTCTCCAGGTAGGCGCACATGGCCCCCTTGCGTTTGCCACCCTGGTTGACGGCAACCGCAGTATCGTTGGCGACTTTCAGGAAGGGCACAACGCCCTGGGATTTGCCGTTGGTGCCCTTGATGTGCGCGCCCATGCCCCTGACCGGGGTCCAGTCATTGCCCAAGCCACCGGCAAATTTCGACAGCAGGGCATCGTCCTTGATGGCACTGAAGATGCCGTCCAGATCATCCGGCACCGTGGACAGATAACAACTCGACAACTGTGGACGACAGCTAGCGGAATTAAACAGCGTTGGCGTTGAACTCATGAAATCAAAGGACGACAGCAGTTCGTAGAATTCAATCGCCCGGTTTTCACGATCCATTTCGTTAATAGCCAGGCCCATGGCGACCCGCATAAAGAAAGCCTGTGGTAATTCGAAGCGGATCCCATCAAAGTGAATGAAGTAGCGATCGTAGAGGGTCTGCAGACCCAGATACGTGAACTGATTGTCCCGGTCTGCATGCAATGCCTTGCCCAGCTGTTTCAGATCGTACTTGCCCAGTTCCTCATCCAGCATGCCCAGGTCGGCGCCTTTCTGGATGTATCTGGCAAAGTAATCCGGGTAGAGGATCTCCATCTCCCGTTGCGTGGCCTCGGTAGGTTCATCATGCAGGAAGCTCAGGGCCTCGCGCCGCATATTGTCCAGTAACAGGCGGGCGGTGGCATAGGCGTAATTGGGTTCTTTCTCAATCAAGGTCCGGGCACTCATTACCAGCGCCGGGTTGACGTCCTTCTCGTTAACACCGTCAAACAGATTGCGCAGTGTTTCTTCGATAATGAGTTGCCCGTCCACGCCTGCCAGACCCTGGCAGGCCTCAACCACGATGGCCTTCAGGCGGATGACATTCAGCGGGGCCTTGCTGCCGTCAGCCAGGGACACGCTAACCGGGATGGCATCCGGCTGTTTGGGCACGACCGGGGCCGTGGCAGCCACGGTTGCAGCCCGTTCCTTGGCCCGTTCTTCACGGTAAATGACATAGGCCCGGGCCACTTTCTGCTCACCGGCCCGCATCAATGCCAGTTCGACCTGGTCCTGGATGTCCTCGATGTGGACAGTGCCACCGCCGGGCATACGCCGGGTCAGGGCGTATTCAACCTGTTGGGTGAGCTCCGCGATCTTTTCATGGACACGCCGGGACGCTGCTGCGGCACGGCCCTCTACTTCAAGAAAGGCCTTGGTCACGGCCACGCTGATCTTGCTGCTGTCAAAGCGGGTGACCTTGCCGTTTCTGCGGATCACCCGGTATTCACCGGGCTGATTGGCCTGCAGTTCCAGTGTCTGTTGTGATTTCTGGTCGGATTGTAATCCTGTGTTGGTGTGTTTTTCTGTGCCTTTATTCGAGTCCTTGATGGATTCAACCAGTTTTTCAGCCTCCATTAACCCCTCCGTACTGCAGTTTTATGACATTTTTGTTTAGTTGTGTTCCAAGAAACTTCAAGAATTCTTGGAAAGGCATTGATATTTGTAGTTTAACTGAGATCTATAGCACCACAAGAAAATGTGGTCAAGCGCTTATTAAACCACAAGATGATGTGTATTTCCCTGTGTTTAGACATTGCAAAAACTGTGGATAACTAGGCTGCAATAATATTGCTTTGCACCAAAGGCTGGTGATTCATACGCTTACAAAAGCGCGACAAAATGGGACAAGTAATATTGCAAAAGTGAATAGATCCGAATACACGGATCAGGGGACAAAAAAATTGGGAATTATGTGAAAAAGATCAAAAAAATTTTTGTAGGCCTGATTCACGAAATTGATCAGTCATTGATTATCACGCTATTTAATAACCAGTCATAGGGCAGAAATTGAATGCCTGGATCCGCATACATCAGGTCCTCGACAGCAGCGGCGTTACCCAGGAAAAGATAAGGGGCGACAAAGGCCACCAGGCTGCCTGAGTGGGCAATAAAGTCTTTCTTGTACCATTTGAACAGCGATGAGAGTTCCAGGACATTATCACCACTCCGGTAGCGGTTCCGCTCCGGATCCGTTAGAAACTGATGGGTGACGGTTGCAAGCTGCTTGTCGAGCTGTGCCCCTTGGTACGGTGTCTTGACCAGGGGCGGACAGCTTATCGATGCGCACACCAGGGCAAAATGGATGCGGGGTTCAGGAAACGTATTCCGGATCAGCTCATGCTCGAGGTAATCGAGGTGCTGCTTTTCACCGAACAGGCTGAAGAAGCGGATTTTCCAGGGACTGCCAAAAAAACCGCCGATGTCGTTGATGGACTCGATGTCCGGGTAATGGCGGGTCACCAGTTGCAGGGTGAAGAGGTTGTAGGCATTGATGAGAAAGGCCAGTTGCTGCTCGCTGTCCCAGATGGTGTAGGTGGACAAAGGCACGCGGCTGAATTCTGAGGCCAGTTTATCCAGACGATCGCTTAGGCTTTTCAGATTGGCATAATCCACCCGGGTCTGCTGCCCCTTGAGAACGACCACTTCATCAAGCAGCCGACCATAATCCCGGTAACTGTGATCAAAGGCCTCTGCCGATGTCAGTGGCCACAGGGTAATCAGGAAAATGCAGAGTTTAACCGCCATAGCCCTTGGACTGCCGAGCGAGCAAACGGTTTCAGGTTTTTGAATGGCTGCCGTCGCAAAGGGGCTGGTTACCGGTCTGCTTGCAAACACAAAACCAGACCATGCCTGACGTCATGGGTGTGTATTTCAGGGGCGACAGCGAGGTCTCTTTGTGTGAGCCGTCACAGAAGGGTTGGGTCTTGCTCTTGCCACAGGCGCACCACCAGTACTCCTGGCCCGCCTCGACGTTAATTGCAATCGGTTGTTTGTTGGTGAGCTCGGACATGACCTATCTCCCTGAAAATGTGAAGGAATATCCCACTATTCTAAAGCATGGCGAAGGTTTCTCAAATCTGCCGATCAAGGTATAGTAAAGGAAAGCAGAATACATCACTCGGAGGCCTGTATGTCAGCACAACTCAAACCCGGCCGCCAGGAATTCCATGGCGGTTGCCCCCACGATTGTCCCGATACCTGTTCCATGGTCTTCGAGGTCGAAGATGGCAAACTGGTCGGTGTTCGCGGTAACAAAGACCATCCCATGACCCGCGGCGGTTTATGCGTGAAACTCAAGGACTATGAAAAACGCCATTATCATCCGGACCGCTTACTCTATCCCATGCGCCGCACCGGCCCCAAGGGTTCCAAACAATTCGAGCGCATCAGCTGGGACGAGGCGCTGGCTGAGATCACCACGAAGTGGAAACACATCATTGAGGAGGACGGCCCACAGGCGATCCTGCCAGTCAGTTATCTCGGTCATCAGGGCCTGGTCCATGGTCTGAACGGTGGTGACGCCTTTTTTAACCGTATGGGCGCTACGGTCTGTGAACGCACCTATTGCGGGGAAGGGTCTTGTACCGCTTGGCTCTTAACCATAGGTCCGACTGCCGGTCTTGATCCCGAAAGTTACATCCATTCCAAGTACATTGTCATCTGGGCCTGCAACAGCATCAGCACCAACCTGCATCACTGGCACATTGTGAAGGATGCCCAGAAGAAAGGTGCGAAGGTCGTGGTCATCGATGCCTACAAGTCCCGCACGGCAAAAGAGGCCGACTGGCATATTGCCCCCAAACCGTCCACCGACGGTGCCCTCGCGATGGCTGTTATCAACAGTATCATCGAGCAGGATTTAGTCGATAAGGACTACGTTGAAAATTACACCGTCGGTTATGAAGACCTGGCCGAGCATTCAAAGAAACACACGCCGGAATGGGCCGAGGCCATCACCGGTGTGCCGGCCGACGATATTCGAAAGTTCGCCAGGGAAATCGCCACCGAGCAACCGGCCGCGATCCGTATGGGTGTGGCCCTGGAACGCCACTACGGCGGTGGCCAGACCATCCGCGCCGTCACCAGTATCCCGGCGCTGACCGGTGCCTGGCGCCACGTCGGCGGCGGCATCACCCAGTTCCCGGTGTGGGAGCATCCCTACAAGTTTGATGTGATCTGCCGTCCGGACTGGATCCCGGAAGGCACGCAGGTGGTCAGCATCCTGCAACTGGGCCGGGCCTTGACCAGCGAGCAAAACCTGAGGACGCCGATCAAATCGGTCATGACCTGGAACACCAACCCGGTGACGCAATCACCGGAAGCCGACAAGGTGGTCAAGGGCCTTGAACGTGAAGACATTTTCCATGTCGCCGCGGACCATTTCATTTCCGATACCGCGTCCTACGCCGATATCGTCCTGCCGGCGGCCATGGGCGCAGAGATGGAAGACATCATTCTGTCCTGGGGCCATTTGTATCTCACTTATAATGCGAAATGCATCGATGCCCCGGGCGAGGCCTTGCCCAACAACGAGATCTTCCGCCGACTCGCTGAAAAGATGGGTTATGACGAGGATCGTTTGAAATGGTCCGACACGGAATGCCTGGAGCACTTCATCGACTGGGATGCCCCGGCCTGCGAAGGTGCAAATCTTGATTACATGCGCGAGCATGGTTTCTTCCGCTTGAATGTCGGTACCAAGGATGACCGTTGCCCGCACAAGGAAGGTAACTTCCCGACCGAGACCGGCAAGTGTCATTTCCGGGTCGACGGTGCCAAGAACTTTGTCGCCCCTCCGTTCCGCCAGATGTACGAGGGCATGCAACCGGGTCAGGACATCGATCCCTTGCCGGATTACTTGCCACCGTATGAACGGCCGGAAACCAATCCGGAACTGGCAAAGAAATACCCGCTCAACATAGTCACACCGAAGAGCCATGCGTTCCTGAATTCGTGTTACGCCAACATGGAAAGCAAGCAGAAAGAGCAGGGCGACCAGTTCCTGTTGATCAATCCTGCCGATGCCAAATCACGCGGTGTGAAAGACGGCAGTAATGTCCGTGTCTTTAATGACCGCGGTGCCTTTGAGGGTGTGGCCAAGGTGACGGATGATGTGAACGAGGGGGTTTGTGTTGCCACCCTCGGTTACTGGCGCCAGCTCAACAAGGGCACGGTGAACATCACCAGTTCCGCCGAGTTCTGCGAAATGGGCAATGCACCGACCTTTTTCGATAACCTGGTCCAGATCGAAGCAGTAAACTGAAACTGACAGGAGTTCATCATGAACCCTTGCATCCCCAGAAGCGGCCAGTAGCCGTGTTGCCCCCTGGGTTACATGTCGTACCTGTACATCAACTACTGCAATGTCGAGGTGCCCGACACGTTCAGAAAGTATAAGTCGCAACTTATTGATATATAAGTTTTTTATAACTGATTTTTGGCGCAGTTAAACCCATGGGCTGACTATGACGTATTGTGCTGCGATTTCGATCGATGCCGGTATCGTCTTTGTTTCTGATTCAAGGACCAATGCAGGGGTTGATAACGTCAGCACCTACAGCAAGATGTACAATTTTGGTGTCGATGTGGTGAACGCCAGTTTGTCATTCTTTGTTCGGCAACCTTGCCATGACGCAAGGCATCATTTCCCAGGTCAAACGCGACATCAAGCAATTCATGCCGGTCAATTTGATGACCGTAAGCCACATGGTCGCAATCTGGTTGAACTCTGGCAGTCTAATAACCTGGCCAACATCGCCGGTTAATTATTATTGCCAGCCCTGAACCTCGGCCATGTCCGGTAGTTCATGGGCAATGCCTTTATGGCAATCGATACAAGTCTTTTCGCCGGACTCCAAACCACTGCTGTGTGCCTTTTCCGCACGCGGTGACTGGCGGGTGAAATCCATATATTGGAAATCATGGCAATTCCGGCATTCAAGAGAATCGTTGGCTTTTAATCGATGCCATTCATGCTGCGCTAACTCCCTGCGCTTGGCCAGGAATTTTTCTCGTGTACTGATGGTACCGAAGATCTTGCCCCAAACTTCCTTAGAGGCCTGCATCTTTCTGGCGATCTTGTCCGTCCAGTTATGAGGCACATGACAGTCCGGACAGGTCGCACGCACACCGGATCGATTGGAATAGTGAATTGTGTATTTCAATTCTTGATACAGATTATCATTCATCTCATGGCAACTGATACAGAAGGCTTCTGTATTGGTCGCTTCCAGTGCCGTGTTAAAACCACCCCAGAAGATGATCCCGGCAAAAAAACCGGCAATTACCAGAATACCTAGGCTGTAATACCGGCTCGGACTTTTAATCGTATGCCAGAGTTGTTTAAGCTTGTTAAGCATAGGTAATCAGTTCTTGTTTTTTTTACTGTCAAGAATAGCATCAATATCTATAAAATCATTCTCTACCAATGGCTTCGCATCAACCTGCGAAACATGGCATTGGTTACAAAAATAACGCCGGGGTGACACCTCCGCCAAAAAGTTCCCATCACGGTCCATATAATGCGTGACACTGACCATCGGCGCCTGCGATTCTTCGACTCGTCGCCGGCTGTGACAGGACAAACATTTGTTACTGTTCAGGTCGATCAGATAGCCCGTTATCATGTGTGGAATGGTTGGCGGTTGCATCGGATAGTTTCGTTTTCTTTTCATATCCTTGTTTTCTTCAACACCCATGCGTGGTGCATCAGGTTCAGTCGCGATGTCCGCTGAACGCAAGGTTGCGATATTTTGTTCGGCCATAACGAACATCGGTATCAACAGGAAAAGTAATAGTAGTTTTTTCATAAGCAATACCCTCAGATGGCCCTGATCTTGATCGCACATTTTTTGAAATCCGTTTGTTTGGAGATCGGGTCAGTTGCATCCAAGGTGACTTTATTTATTAATTGACTGGCATCAAACCAGGGGACAAATATCAGTCCGCGCGGTGGTTTGTTACGGCCCCGTGTTTCGACACGGGTACGTATACTACCACGACGCGATTCCACGATGATCTCACTGCCACGTCTGACGCCAAGTTTGGATGCATCATCCGGGTGCATATAAGCAACGGCATCAGGAAATGATTTATATAACTCGGGGACGCGTTGCGTCATTGAACCAGAATGCCAATGTTCCAGGACACGACCTGTCGACAGCCAAAAAGGATATTCCTCATCGGGCGATTCTGCCGGCGGCTCATACGGCAAGGCAAAGATATTGGCACGATTATCTTTATTGCCATAAAACTGAAAACCGGTTCCGCCTTTAACATAAGGATCACTGCCCTCGCGAAAACGCCAGCGTGTTTCCTTGCCATTGACCACTGGCCAGCGAAGACCATGCGTTTCATGATACGCATCGAAGTCGGCCAGATCATGCCCATGTCCGCGACCAAACTGTGCATATTCTTCAAACAGGCCTTTCTGGATATAAAATCCAAAGTGTTCGGCCTCATGGTTGATATTACCCTCTTCAATGTCCGAGTTAGGATACTTGTCCACCTGGCCATTCGTGTAAAGTACTTCGTACAGGGTCTTGCCCTTGTACTCGGGGTTCTTATCCAGGATGTCCTTAGGCCAGACTTCATCGGTCTTGAAACGCTTGGAAAATTCAACAAGCTGCCAAAGATCGGACTTTGATTCACCCGGCGCATCGACCATTTGATGCCAAAACTGGGTGCGGCGTTCTGCATTACCGTACGCGCCTTCCTTTTCCACCCACATCGCTGTTGGCAAAATCAGGTCCGCCGCCTGTGCAGTAACGGTCGGATAGGCATCAGACACAACAATAAAATTATCCGGGTTACGATAACCCGGATAACCTTCCTCATTCAGGTTAGGGGCGGCCTGCATATTATTATTGACCTGTACCCAATAGGCATTGAGCTTACCATCTTTTAACATGCGGTTTTGTAACACAGCATGGTAACCGGGTTTGCCGGGAATAATACCTGCCGGCAACTTCCAGATTTTCTCAGCAATGTCGCGATGTTCTTTTTTCTTCACGACCAGGTCAGCCGGTAAACGATGAGCAAAGGTGCCAACTTCACGTGCCGTGCCACAGGCTGAGGGCTGCCCCGTTAATGAGAACGGGCTATTACCCGGTGTTGAAATCTTCCCGGTCAACAAATGAATATTGTAGATCAGATTATTACACCAGACCCCACGGGTATGCTGATTAAAACCCATGGTCCAGAAAGAGGTTACCTTTGTATTGGGATCAGCATAAAGTTCAGCCAGCTTCTGTAATGTATCTCGTGATACACCGGAGAGTTTTTCAACATAGTCTTCGTCATACTTTGCAACATACTGTGCAAACTCTTCAAAGCTGATAGGTTTTGAGCCTCCGACCTTGTCGGAATTCTTCGCTGTCTTTTGCAAAGCATGCTCGGGACGCAGCCCGTAACCAATATCGTCGTTACCCAGTTTGAAATTAACATGTTTATCGACAAACGCTTTATTGACCTTATTGTTCTTAATTATGTAGTTCGCAATATAATTGAGGATGGCGAGGTCGGTTTGTGGAGTAAATACCACAGGGACATCGGCCAGTTCAAAACAACGGTTCTCAAACGTCGATAACACGGCCACCTTGACATGCGGGGCACTAAAGCGACGATCAGTAACGCGAGTCCATAGTATCGGATGCATCTCCGCCATGTTGGATCCCCACAACACGAACGCATCTGCATTTTCGATATCGTCATAACACCCCATCGGTTCATCGATACCAAAGGTGCGTATAAAACCACCTACGGCTGAGGCCATACAATGACGTGCATTGGGGTCGATATTGTTGGAACGAAAACCGGCCTTATACAATTTTGAAGCGGCATAACCTTCCCAAACAGTCCATTGACCGGAGCCAAACATACCCACAGATGTCGGTCCTTTTTCTTTAAGAGCCTTTTTAAATTTTTCTTCCATGATGTCGAAGGCCTGGTCCCAACTTACCTGGGTAAAATCACCTTCTTTATGGTATTTGCCATTCTTTATTCTCAACAACGGTGTTGTTAAGCGATCCTTGCCATACATGATCTTGGAAAGGAAATATCCCTTCACACAGTTCAGGCCTCGATTGACCTCGGATTTGATATCACCGTGTGTTGCCACGACCTTGCCGTCTTTGGTAGCGACATTGACACTGCAGCCGGTGCCGCAAAAGCGGCATGGGGCCTTGGCCCATTTGAGCCGGGTGTACTCGGAATCTGTTATTAAGTTGGTGGCGGTAACAGGCACGGCAATCCCGGCTGCCATAGCTGCGGAACTGACCGCACTTGCCCGAATAAAATCACGACGTGTAAATTTCATTTGGCATTTCCTCGTTTAACAATTCATCTGCTTCATAATGATGGTAACAAAGACATACCGACAAGACGCCTTCCCAGTTGTTTATGTCATCCATATAGGAAGTAAGCGCTGATTCGGAGTTAACCTCAACGACCAAAACAAATTTGGCTTCTTCTTCCTTTCCATGACATTCTGCCTTTGGCAGTTGCTTTGCTTTATGCAAAACATCTTTCCAGTTCTCCGGCCTGGCATGAACAACCAAACCGGCGATATGTGTTTCACTGTTCATAGGAAACATGCTCATTGCTGCTGATTGTGATGGCATTGACCGGACATGCCGGTATACATTCCCGGCAATGGGTGCATTTGTCCTTGTCAATGGTAGGTAAACGAACCCCCATCTTTGTTTGCGTAAACACGATAGCCTGCTCATCACAAAAATCCTTACAAGACTGACAATAGACGCCCTTATGGTTCAGGCATTGCTGACTGATCCCGGTCCGATTGCGCCAACGCCCTTTAAGAAAGGCCCGGCGTCCTGGATCAACCCCTGTATTATGCTTCATGGTTCTCTTATCCTGTCGGCGGCCCCATAAAGAGCTGATAAAGCCAGGTCAATAAGCCATAACCGCCTACAATGGCAACGGCTATGGCGGGTGCTATAACGCAGGTTAAAAACAGAAAGGCGTGTAGCTCTTTTTTCTGTTCAGATTTTTCATCTGACATAAATATATGACCACTGTATATAAATCGGGCAAAGGCCCGGAATATGGATTTATCTTGCTTTTTTTGTATTATGGATCAGGAAGTATATCACTCCATAGTAATGTCTTGGTGAATGACAAACCCAGCTTACGGCCTCCCTGGCGTAATCAAATCCCGGCTATTTGCCTCTTGACGACATGTTGAATTCCCAAAACGTCAAATAACGACGGCTATCGCTCCCCAAGCCCCTTATATTACTGAAAAATCCGGTTTAAAGATGCAAAATTATATATTAAGGAGAACAGAACTATCTTGATTTGGATCAAGTGATAACTAAAAACCGGCGTGTTTTTAGTTATCACTTGACAGACATTCGACGAACAGACAGAAGAACGGTAGTGGCTGAAACTTAAAAGAATAAAAGTATCGATCGAGAATGAAATATTATTGAGCGTTCCTGGGAAAGGCAATTTTGGCGAACCCGACAGGATTATTCGGTGCATCCTTGTGGGCCAGTTCGCTTTACTTACAGTTCAGATTTGCGGAAAAATTAAGATCCATACATTTTCAACCGCCTACATCCATGCAATCATCCCGGTAAATTTGTCGAATTACCTTATTGATCAGGTTTTCAGCCATATCCGCCAGTGGTCATAATTGGCTGCCGCAGGCGATTAGCCTTGCCTGATCTCCTAGTTCAGCATATTCTTGATCCAGGTGGGTTATTAAACTAGGTCAGAGATACTGGTTAACCAATTGATTTATAAGGTATTTCTGTGATTATCTGATTGGTTTTTCTAGTGCGGGTTTGATTATGACTTATTGTGTTGCAGCGTCTATTGATGCCGGTATTGTGTTTGTTTCTGATTCGAGGACAAATGCGGGGGTCGATAACGTCAGCACCTACAGCAAGATGTACAAGTTCGGGGTATATGGTGAACGCCAGTTTGTCATTCTCTGTTCCGGCAATCTTGCCACGACCCAGGGTGTCATTTCCCAGGTCAAACGGGACATCAAGCAATTCATGCCGGTTAATTTGATGACCGTATCCCACATGGCCGATGCAGCCGATTACCTGGGTAATGTCAGTCGCTCTGCCCAGGAAAAATACACCGATGGCGGCGCGACTTATGAAGCCAGTTTCATCATCGGTGGCCAGATCATGGACGCTAAGCATTCCGCCTATCTGGTCTATCCGCAAGGCAATTACATTACCACATCCGCCGATACGACTTATCTGCAAATAGGGGAGAGCAAGTACGGTAAACCTATCTTGGATCGCATACTTGATCCCTCTTCCAGTCTGGACACAGCCACACTGTCCACCTTGGTTTCCATGGATTCAACCATGCGCAGTAATCTTACTGTGGGCCCGCCGATTGAAGTGATGGTCTATGAGGCGAACAGTCTGTTACTGAATCGCTATTACCGCTTCGAGGAGGATAGTGAATACCTCAGGGAACTCAAGCGCAGCTGGGACAGGAACCTGAAAGAGGCGTTCAGTAAACTGCCGCCTATCGCCTGGAGCAGCAACTGGGATAAAACCAAAAGCAACGAAGGACTGGAAAAAAAGTAAGTCATCCGTTCCTACCGAACATTTTATTTCTGTGGATCATGTGCCCGCCTGGCCGGTACAAGTTAATCACTCACCTCGGATTTGTTATGCTCGGTTTATAATCATAATCAGGTCTGTATATAAATAATGACTATCAAGGTTGCCCTCAGGCACGATACGGAATACGAATACGATCGACTCGTTACACTCACCCCGCATGTTGTCAGACTACGTCCTGCACCCCATTGCAGGACACCGATTGAATCCTATTCAATCAAGGTGCAACCCGGTGAACACTTTATTAACTGGCAACAGGATCCCTTTGGGAATTACCTCGCCCGGTATGTTTTCCCGGAAAAAACCCGCTCGCTGAAAATTCATGTTGAATTGATTGCCAGCATGACGGTAATCAATCCGTTTGATTTTTTTCTGGAGGAATCAGCGGAAAAATTTCCCTTTAAATACGAAAAACTGTTGACCCAGGATCTGCAGCCCTATCTCGAGATCAATGAAAAAGGTCCCGGATTAATGAAGTGGGTTAAATCAATCGAAAAAAAGAAAACGCCGACTATCGATTTTCTGGTTGAATTGAATCAGAGGCTATCACAGGAGATCAGTTACCTCATCAGGATGGAACCCGGTGTACAAAACTGTGAGGAAACGCTACAGAAAAATTCCGGATCCTGCAGAGATAGTGCCTGGTTACTGGTTCAGATTCTGCGCCATCTCGGACTGGCGGCCAGATTTGTTTCCGGTTACCTGGTGCAGTTAACCGCTGATATAAAGGCACTTGATGGACCATCCGGTCCTGAACAGGACTTTACCGATTTGCATGCCTGGGTCGAGGTTTTCCTGCCGGGTGCCGGGTGGGTAGGGCTGGATCCAACATCAGGACTGTTTGCCGGTGAAGGTCATATACCACTGGCCTGTACGCCCAGTCACCTGACGGCAGCACCGGTAACAGGTACAACCACCTCAGCCAACGTCAGCTTCCATCATTCCAACACGGTGGAGCGGATTTATGAGGATCCTCGTGTCACCAAACCCTATTCAGACAGCCAGTGGCAAAACATCATGTCCTTGGGCGAGAAAATGGATCAACAGTTACAGGAAAATGATGTGCGCCTGACCATGGGCGGTGAGCCAACGTTTGTTTCAATCGATGATATGGAAGGTGCGCAGTGGAATAAAGAGGCATTAGGTAAGGAAAAACGGCAACTGGCAGGTGAACTGTTATTGCGCCTGAAAGATAAATTTTCCAAAGGTTCATTAATACACACTGGCCAGGGCAAGTGGTACCCAGGTGAGCCCCTGCCACGCTGGGCCTTGTCTGCTATCTGGCGCAAGGACGGCCACCCGGTCTGGAAAAAGGAAAACCTGTTGGCCGCAGAACAAACAGATTTAAAACACTCCACCGAGGATGCTGAGAGATTTATCATGCATCTCACAGGCTTACTCGGGATTGATGCAAAAAGAATCGTCCCCGGCTATGAAGACAAGGAACATTACGAGGCTATCCGATCAAGCCTGCCGCATAATGTCACTGTTGAAGATAACAAGCTGGAGGACCCACTCGAACGAAAACAGGTGGCAAGGGTATTCAAGCGTGGTCTCGACAGTATCACAGGTTATGCCTTACCGCTGAAATGGAAGGAGGACAAGGAAGAGGGATACTGGATCAGCAGCTTATGGCCGTTTCGCAACGACGTGATGTCACTGATACCGGGAGATTCACCGATGGGCCTGCGATTACCGCTGGCATCATTACCCTGGAGCCTGTCGGAAGATTCAGAGGAGATTCCGGAAATTGATCCGTTTGCCGAACACAAGAATCTGCCTGACTACGACAAGAAGTTACAACGAAACAACTCAGGTGATAACCGGAATTCCAATGAAATTGTTCATACGGCAATTTGTGTTGAATGCAGGGAAGGGCTGATTCATGTTTTTATGCCACCTTTATCACGTATTGAGCCTTATCTGGAGTTGGTTGCCATGGTCGAAGCGACTGCAGAAAGCCTGAAACTGCCTGTGGTGATTGAAGGCTATGAACCACCCCGCGATCCGCGAGTTGAAAAATTGCATATTACGCCGGATCCCGGTGTCATCGAGGTGAATATCCATCCGGCAACAGGCTGGAATGAACTGGTTGAGAATACGGTGATCCTGTATGACACGGCCCGGGAAACACGACTGGGCACTGAAAAGTTCATGATCGATGGCCGCCATACCGGTACCGGGGGCGGCAACCACGTCACCCTGGGCGGCCCGAGTTCTGCTGACAGCCCCTTTCTCAGGCGTCCGGAATTATTGCGCAGCCTGGTAACCTATTGGCAGCATCATCCGGCACTCTCCTATCTTTTTTCCGGGATGTTTATTGGCCCGACCAGCCAGGCACCGCGTGTCGATGAGGCCCGTGACGATAACCTTTATGAACTCGAAATCGCATTTGAGCTATTGCCGGAAGGGGACTGTGAGTCTCCATGGCTGGTTGACCGGGTTCTGAGAAACTTCCTGGTTGATCTTACCGGTAACACCCATCGATCCGAGTTTTGTATCGATAAGTTGTATTCCCCTGACAGTCCAACCGGTCGTCTGGGACTGGTCGAGTTGCGTGCATTCGAAATGCCACCACATGCACGCATGAGTTTGGTACAAATGCTGCTGTTACGGAGTCTGGTATCGTGGTTCTGGAACAAACCTTACAGGCAACCGTTAATCCGTTGGGGTACAGAACTGCACGATAAATTCATGCTCAGACATTTTATCTGGGAAGATATGAAAACCATTGTCCACGATCTCAGGGAAGCCGGTTATGGATTTGAACTGGACTGGTTTGCACCATTCCGCGAATTCAGGTTTCCACACATCGGTACTATCCACGCAGTGGGAATGCAGTTGGATCTGCATACGGCCCTGGAGCCCTGGCATGTGCTGGGCGAGGAATCAACCGGGCAGGGAACCGCGCGCTATGTAGATTCCTCGGTGGAACGGATTCAGGTCAGCGTTCATGGGATGGCCGGCGATCGTTACCTCGTCACCTGTAACGGCCGCAGGGTTCCGTTACGCCCGACCGGAATGCGCGGCAGTTTCATTGCCGGTGTCCGCTACAAGGCATGGGACCCACATTCCAGTCTGCACCCGACCATCCGGCCCCATACACCATTGGTCTTTGATATTGTTGATACGCTGAACAGCCGGTCTGTTGGCGGTTGTACCTATCATGTATCCCATCCGGGCGGGAGAAATTACGACACCTTCCCGGTCAATGCCAATGAAGCAGAGGCCCGTCGTATTTCCCGTTTTTGGGAGCTGGGAAATACCCAGGGGAAAATGGAGGTTCCTATGGAAGAACCGCACCCTGAACAACCCATGACGCTGGACTTGAGGTTCACAAAAACAACCTGAACCTGAGTCTCAGGATTGTGCCTGTGCCTCCTGGGTAGTTTCGCTGTCTGTGAGGTAATCAAACCAGGTATGCATAACCAGTTCATGGATTTTACCCAGCTCTATCTGGAGGTCATCCAGGGTTTCATGTAATTTTTCTGAGGCTATTATCTTTTCGACCTCAAGTTCCCCGATAATCCGTTGCATGCGCGTAATTTGTCGCAAGGCATGATCATTTCTCGGTAGAATGGATATGCAACGGTTCAGTTCCGACAACGCAAAGGCCACGGTACGCGGAAAATATTCGTCCTGAATCAGGAAGGACACCACATCGTTGCTGTTGACCCGGTCATGGATGTGCTGTTTGTACATCTGGTAGGCGCTGAGTGAACGCAATACATTCATCCAGAGTATGTTATCGAAAGCATCCGGAATTGTTTCCTTGTGTCCCAGCAAATCCATGCAGCCAACATCCACGATTCTTGAGGTCATGTCAGCTCTTTCCAGATTCATACCAACCTGAATGAAATTAAAGGTTTCATCATGGCTCATGTTACTGCTGAGAAAACCATTGATCTGGTGACAATAATTGATTATCTCATCCAGGAATTCATGACGACCCTCCCGGTTCTGGGCATTGTTGGCATGCTGTTTTACAAACAGGTGAAGTTCATTGATCTGTTCCCAGGATTCACTTGGCATGATTTCCCTGGTGGTACGAACATTTTCGCGGCACATTCTGACGGAATAGGTAATGGATCCGGGGTTGGAGGTGTCAGCCAGTATAAAGCGAATGACATTACGTTCCTCGGCCTTGCCATGTTTTTCGAAGAAAAGTTCACCGCTGCCGGTAATGTGGATCAGACTGTCCCAGATATGTTTCACAGACTTGGGCAGGTCAAGCAGCAGATTGGCATTAACATTTACAAGTCGTGCTGTGTTTTCGACACGTTCAAGGTAACGTCCAAACCAGTACATTCTTTCTGCAACTCGTGAAAGCATGTGTTCAGTCCCTGTTTGGAGCAACAATCCAGGTGTCTTTGCTGCCACCACCTTGTGATGAATTTACAACCAGCGAACCTTTGACCAGTGCCACGCGGGTCAGTCCGCCTGCGGTGACATACATCCGGTCACCGTGAAGAATAAACGGCCTCAAGTCCACATGGCGCGGTTCAATCGAATTTTCAGTCAGCGTTGGCACAGTGGATATAGAAATAACTGGCTGGCCAATATAATTTCTTGGCCTGGCCTTAATCAGCCGGGCAAACTCTGCCCGCTCTCGCTTGCTGGATTTGGGCCCGATTAACATGCCATAACCGCCAGATTCATTCGCCGGTTTGACCACCAGGTTTTCCAGATTGGCCAGTACATGTTTGCGTTCTTTTTCATTATCGCAGGAAAAACTTGGGACGTTGGGTAGAATCGCATCTTCGTCGAGGTAATAGCGAATCATGTCCGGTACATAGGTATAAACCACTTTGTCATCGGCAACGCCAGCCCCTGGTGCATTGGCAAGCGCCACATTGCCTTTCTTCCAGGCCCGAATCAGTCCCGGTACGCCAAGTAAGGAATCCTTGTTGAATACTTCCGGATCTATAAAGAGATCATCGATACGACGATAGATCACATCAACCCGGGAAAGTCCGCCGATGGTTTTCATGTAGACACACTCATCGTCACCTACCACCAGGTCTGAACCTTCGACCAGCTCAGCACCCATCTGTTGCGCCAGGAACGAGTGTTCAAAATAGGCAGAGTTATAAATGCCGGGTGTGAGTACCGCCACTTCAGGATAATCCATTGGTCTCGGCGAGATGGAGCTGAGGGTATCGAAAAGCTGGCTGGGATAGTCACCCATAGGCAAAATGTTATAGTCCTCAAACAATTCCGGAAAAACCCGCTTGGTAACTTTCCTGTTTTCAATCATATAGGAAACTCCCGAAGGCACTCGCAGGTTATCTTCCAACACATAAATTGTGCCATCACTGTCACGCACCAGGTCAGTGCCACAAATATGCGCCCATACTCCGTAGACCGGTTTGATGCCACGACACTGTTCACGATAGTTTTTTGAACTCTTGAGCAGATCTCTTGGAATGATTTTATCTTTCAGGATCTTCTGTTCGTTATAGAGATCATTAATGAAATGATTCAGCGCGGTGAGCCTTTGTTTAAGCCCGGCTTCAACCTTTTCCCATTCCCTCAGGGAAATGACACGGGGGATAATGTCATAGGGCCATTCCCGATCAATGTTTTCCCCTTCACTGTAAACAGTAAAAGTAATGCCCATGGTTTTAATGGCAAGTTCAGCAGCGTGCTTGCGTTTTTGCAGGTTATCGTTGGTGGTTTTTTTGAGATAACTGATGAGTCTGCCTGACCCGGGGCGTGCTTTACCATCCGGTGTAAGTAATTCATCGTAAAAATGACTGGAATTATAATTTTTTAGGGTCATTAGCTCCGTTGATGATTGAGTACTATGGGTTATTTATTTAAACATATTTTTTTATAACTGTCTGTTAGTTTTAACAAAATCCGGCCACCTGTTTTGTTACTTTGCTTGGACAGTAAATCCGGGATGGGATATGCTAGTCATGTCAGATTTCTTTTCAAGACACTTGTTGATGGAAGAGATAACCCAGCTAAAAGTCTATCTTCTTGAGAGCCTTAACAAGTTCCTGGAAACATTGGCGGCTTATCTGCCAAACATCCTCTCAGCCATTATTCTAATCATTCTTGGCATTGTACTGGCCTGGATTTGCCGCTGGATCATTTTGCGCCTGGGTGTCGGAATCGACCGGTTGGTAAGTGCAGTGGGAATATCTGCTGCCCAGGTACGGCTACGCTGGCCTGTTGCTGTGATACTCGGTTCAGTAGTCTACTGGGTCATTATCCTGCTTTTCCTGCGGGCAGCGCTTGCCAGCCTGAAGCTGCCATTTATTGTCGATTTACTTGGCAGGTTAATCACCCATTTACCCAACCTGTTAATCGCAGCATTATTTATTGCGGCTGGTATATTCTTTGGTAATCTCTTCAAGTACAAGATCACTGAAGGTGCGAGATCGGCAGGCATACGTCAGGCAGCCGATCTGGGTAATCTTGTCCGGTTAACCTTGATCGTATTGTCAGTGGTTGCCGGGCTGGCACAGATTGGACTTGATGTCAGGTTGTTTGAACAGATTCTGACGATTGTTATTGCGGCGCTGGCAGGCGCTATTGCTCTGGCATTCGGGCTAGGTGCGGGATCAACCGTATCCAATATTATTTCGTCCCGCTATGTCCGAAAAAATTATCAGGAAGGCCAGCAAATCCGTATTAAGGACATGACCGGCGAGATACTCGAGATATTGCCTAATGGCGTCATATTGGAAACCAAGGAGGGAAGAACATTTATCCCGGCCAAGTTATTTGACCAAGAGGCTTCAGTATTGCTGGATAATGAGTCCCTCTAGATGGAGACAAACAGACTCACTGCCTATTTTCTGAGGCAACATCCTAAAATATCTGCGCGAACACTCCAACAATATACACCGGAGGAAGCAGCAGACTTTCTTGAAAATGCGCCACCTGCGATCATTGCCAGCATTACGCAAGAATTGATTCCATCTTATGCTGCAGACTGCCTGAAACTCTTACCGGTGGATATCGCTGCAAAAGTGCTTTCTATTCTTGGGGCGGAACAGGCGTCTCTGCTGATGAGGAGGATGAAAAGCAGTCAGCGGGTAAAACTGATTAGAGCCATGCCAACCGTATTTGCAAACATGATCAGACTGGTTCTACGTTACCCGGACAGCACAGTCGGTTACCTGATGAACCCGGATGTTTTCACCGTTAATGAGGAAATGACTGTTTCAGAAGTTGTCAGGGTATTAAAGCAGTCGAATCTTGAACTCCAGGACAGAGTATATGTGCTGGATAGTCAACAACGACTAACAGGCATAATCCCCGTTTCCAGGTTATTGATTTCTGAAGACGCCGACATGAAATCAATCATGTCGGAACCGGATGAAACAGTATCAGCAAGAACAAGAATTGATAACCTGAAAATCAACTCAAACCAGCATGCTATTCCGGTTGTTGATCATGCCGGCGTGTTTGTTGGCGTTATAAATATGAAGACAGTAACTGCTGCACTTGAGTCTAAACGCGAACACCGGGGAATTGAAAATTTATCAGAAACCGCACTCTCTCTGGCCGAAATCCTTTGGGACACATGTGCCAATATGATTTCACCTGATTACCATACAGATTCCAGGAAAAAAAAGCATGATGATTGAATCCAGCCCGATTGAACTTGCCCTGAATGAACAATTATTCAACCGCTATCCTGCCGAAGCAGTAAGGGAACTTGAGCAAATGGACTATGACGAAGCGCGAAATATACTTTCAGAAATTCCAGTCAGTAAAAGCATGAAAGTCTGGGAACGCTATTCTCCACAGCTTGCTGCAAAAGTGCTTAATGATATGCCTCTGGATTATGTAACCGCTGTAATCAGTCATCTGGAACCCAATCGTGCGGCGAGTTTCATTCTTGCCATAACAGACAAAGAAAGAAGAGAGGAAATTATCCATTCATGTAGTGTAGCGGTTGCCAACGATTTAAGACGCGCAATTTCCCAGGAACCTGATTCAGCAGGCGCCTTGATGGATACACGGGTTATTTATTTCAGACCGGAAATGACGGTGTCTGAAACTATTAATATTCTGCGCGGACGCCCCAGGAGAGCATACAGAAAACTGTTTACCGTTGATGATAATAATCATTTGGCTGGTATGGTGGAAATTGAGGACATAGCCCTGGCAAAACATCAAACAACACTGGCAGAGTTACAACTTACACCTCCGGAAATAGTAAATATTAATACCAAGCGGGAAGATATTGTTTCCCTGTTTGAAAAAAAGCGTATCTACGATTTACCGGTTGTTGACTTTGAGGGCAGGCTTGTTGGTGTATTGCGCTATCATACGCTGCTTGATGCTGCTCTTGAGGAGACGAGTGCAGATCTCCAGACCATGGTGGGTGTAAGCAAGGATGAACGGGCATTATCACCCGCATTCTTTTCTGTAAGGAAAAGGATGCCCTGGCTTCAAATCAACCTGTTAACCGCGTTCATGGCAGCAGCAGTGGTTGGTGTTTTCGAATCAACCATTGCGAAATACACCGCACTGGCAGTGTTATTGCCTGTGGTAGCCGGTCAGTCAGGCAATACCGGTGCCCAGGCGTTGGCTGTCACCATGCGGGGACTGGCACTGAAAGAGATTTATCCCAGAATGTGGCCACGCATAATGTTTAAGGAGTTTAATGTCGGCTTATGGAATGGCATTCTGGTGGCAATAACTACAGCCCTTGGTGTGTTTTTATGGAGTGAATCTGCTGGCCTGACATTGGTTATCATTTTATCAATGATTCTCTCCATGATTGTTGCCAGTATTGCCGGAGCAGTGATACCTATCCTGCTTACAGTGACCGGCCAGGATCCTGCACAGTCTTCTTCGATATTTTTGACGACTGTCACAGACATTGCCGGGTTTTTCAGTTTCCTGGGCATAGCAACTCTTTTTATTTCCATTTTATAATTTCTATCACTAGAGAATATTTGAAATATACCTCTTTCGATCGAAATGATAACCTTTTAATAACGATATCTGTATTATAAAAATGATGCAGAACAACGCGGGTAAAATACTTGTCGTAGACGACAGCGGAGAGAACCTTGACTTGTATGTGAGAAAACTCTGCAGTCAGGGTTATATTCCTACCGTAGTAAATTCAGGAAATGCTGCGCTGGAATTGATAAACAGGGAACCGTTTGACCTGGTATTACTCGATATCGAAATGCCCGGTATGAACGGTTACCAGACTCTCGTGAGGATACGCGAAGTCAGTAGCCCTTCTGAATTACCGGTTATCATGATAACTGCAACGCATGAGACTAATTCGGCAATAAACTTCCTCTCCCTTGGTGCGAATGACTATGTTTCCAAGCCTATTGACTTTTCGGTACTGTTTGCCCGTGCCGGTACCCAGATTCAAATCAAGCGCTCCACAGATGAATTAAACAAATGGTCACAGGACCTTGAAAAGCGCATTGAAGAGCGCTCCAGGGAACTGGTCGAGAGCGAAGCCAGGTTCAGGATGCTCTACGATCAAAATCCTGCCATGTATTTTACTGTGACCAACAGGGGAAAAATTATATCGGTTAACGAGTTTGCTGCGAAAAGGCTGGGATATAAAAAGGAAGAGATCAAGGATTCATCGATTACAGATTATATTTCGCCGGATTCCAGAATTGAAGCCATGGGCAGACTGAAATTTGCATTCAGAAAAGCACAGGAACTAACTATTTGGGAAGTGCCTGTTATGAAGAAAGACATGTCAACTATCTGGATCAAGGTGATATCCAGGGTTATTCACGACGATCTTACCGGTCAATCGGTCATGCTGCTTGTTTGTGAAGACGTTACAGCTCAAAGGCAAATCACGGAAGATCTGGCCTATAAAATGACGCATGATCCTTTGACTGAGCTTACAAGCCGTAAGGATTTTGAAAATAAATTAAATTTTTTGTTTGGGTCCCGGGATGAGGATGAAGGGAAATACACATTATGTTATATCGATCTGGATCAATTCAAGGTCATAAACGAGACCAGCGGTCATATGGCCGGTGATAAATTACTTAAAGAAATTGGCAATTTGATTAATTCGCATGTAAGGGAAGATGAATTACTCGCCAGCATGGGTGGCGATAACTTCGTTATCTTGATGAAAGGGGAATCGTTTGAAGAATCAAGACAACGGGCAGAAGACATTAAATATGACATATCAGGGTATCGCTATAACTGGCAAGATAAAAAGTTCAGTGTGACAGCCAGCGTAGGACTGGTCGAAATCAGCGAATCTTTTGATTCTTTCGATTCGGTCTCACATTTACTGAGTCTGGCTGACGCTGCTTGTTATATGGCAAAGGAAAGTGGACGAAACAGAATACACATACTCAATCGTGAAAATATAGACATTCAGAAAAGACACGACGAAATGTTATGGGTCAACAGAGTGAATGACAGTCTTGAGAATGATCATTTTCAGTTATGGTGTCAAAAAATTAAACCACTTTCAAAAAAAGGGGGTGAACACCATTACGAGATACTTCTCAGGATGCTGGATAATGACAGGCTTATAGCGCCAGGTAACTTCCTGCCTGCTGCGGAGCGTTTCGGGTTATCAGCAAAAATTGATAAATGGGTCATCGATAAAACCTTTAGTTGGATGTCGCAACATTCAGAGAAATCCAGGGACATGCATTTTTCTGTCAACCTGTCGGGCCAAACCCTGTCAAACCATGAAGTACTTGACTATATCAAGGAAAAACTTCAGGAATATACTGTGCCATCAGGGAATATTTGTTTCGAAATTACTGAAACAGCTGCAATTGGTAATCTGAAAATTGCAGTTGACTTTATCCTGGAACTTAAGTCTGCAGGTTGCAGTTTTTCTCTAGATGACTTTGGCTCTGGTATGTCTTCGCTGAGTTACCTGAAAACCCTCCCGGTTGATTACCTGAAAATTGATGGTGTCTTTGTAAAGAACATGGTCAAGGATAATCTTGATAGGACCCTGGTTGAATCGATCAGTGATATTGGCAGGGCAATGGGTAAGGAAATCATCGCCGAGTTCGTGGAGAATGATGAAATTATCTCTTTATTGAAAAAAATTGGTATCGATTACGCACAGGGATACGGTGTAGAAAAACCGAAACCGATTACCTTATTACTCGAACAGTCTTGATTACAGATTGCCTTCCTGGTAATCCCTGACTGCCTGTTCTATCTCATCCCGGGTATTCATGACAAACGGGCCACCCCTGGCTACCGGTTCATTTAATGGCAAGGCACTCAGGAACAGGCAATTTGCCCCGTCAGTTCCCGCTGTAATGCATAATTTTTCACCCTGACCGAGAACAGCGAGGTCGCCTGTTTCCAGTTTCATTATCCTGTTACCTGTATCTGGAAGACTGAGAGAGCCCGAGTAAACATAAATGAATTTATTATTAGAAGTAGCAACGGGCTCACTAAATTCTGTGCCAGCGGGCAGCCTAATATCCAGATAAACAGGATTCGTGGCGATATTCTTAACCGGTCCCTCGGTACCCAGTATTGTTTCGCCGGTGATGACACGAACAATGATATTTCCGTCCCTAGTTTCTCGGGGTATCTCATCTTTACTGAATTCCTGATACTTGGGCTCCGTCATTTTTTGTGTGGCGGGCAGGTTGATCCATAACTGGAATCCCCATAACAACCCGTCTTCCTGTTCCGGCATTTCGGAGTGAATGATACCCCGGCCTGCCGTCATCCACTGTATGCCGCCGGGCTCGATAACGCCCTCATGCCCGGCATTATCCTTGTGCCTTATTTTTCCGGCGAGCATATAGGTAACGGTTTCAAACCCCCGGTGAGGATGGTCCGGAAACCCGGCGATATAATCATCTGCCTTGTCCGACTGGAATTCATCGAGCAGGAGGAACGGATCCAGCATATTGAGCTCGGGGGTTCCCATGATACGGGTCAGGTTCACACCTGCACCGTCACTGGTCGCCCGGCCGGTTACTTTTTTGATGATCTTTAACGCGGAATTGTCCCGGGACATCAGTTAGCAAGTCTCCAGTTTCGATAGAAAAATCAGATTGTCACCATAAAAAATATTTGTTTTACAACAATAAATGGAATTTCTATATAGAGCCAAATTCTATTGCGAAGTTAGAATTAATCAACAGCAGCAAATATATCTTGTTGTTTTTACTAAAATTAACATCTATCAGAGGGTTTGCTATGGGTAGGATGAATGACCGTGATTATGATGAATATGAGGATGATGACTCAATCTTGGAAGATGAAGTAACCAATTTTGAGGCTACTGATTCAGAATTCAGTGAAACCCCTTTCCTGGCGAAAATGCAACAACAGGTCACCCGTACCTGGCGTGATTCGGAAAAATATAAGGAGATGAAGGAACTAAACCGCCTGATAAATGACGAATTGTATATAGGTTTTAACGCGAGAGATTTTTTAGGAGATGAAGAATACTGACGGTCTACCAATCAACCATTTCAGAGGCTGCAGCCAGGGAGTTCTTTCCGTCCCGGGCAGACATTCGCAGGATAAAAAAGCCGGTATAAAACCGCAACAGACAGATGGGAATTATATCAAACCTGTGGATTTATTAAGGAAAGCAGTTCGACAACAAAATCCTGGTTTTCATTCTGACGATAGACAGCAAACGATTTACGATTGATACTGGGTGCATCTTCAACCTGGTATAAACTTTTCCTGGACAAGTCTTCCCGCACCATCGGTTCCGGTAAATAGGCAGAACCTCCCTCTTTCTTGAGCAGGTAATGCGCGGTATGCCCCAGGTTTATCCTGAGGTCAAGCGCCGGACTATCCGGAAAATGCCGGGCATGTTCCCTTAAAAATGAACTGCCCCAGTCAACATAAATGTAATTTTTTGTGAAGGCATCCCGTACGGTCTGTTTTTTTTCCGAACTGACCATGATTAATTCGAATGACATCGCATCCTTGCTTTCCAGATCAGGTATCTGGGGGTAGTCATACATAAACGCCACATCGATAGATTGTCCGAGTAATGCCCTTATCAGGCTTTCTGATGATGAAGCTTCTGCTACAGTCGCCATATCTGGGTACTGGGAACGCAGCCTGATAATTAAATTTCCGAGATAAACATCCCATAAGCTGGGAACAGCACCAATAACAAAAGGGGTTTTGCCTTCTTCCTGTATGTTGATGTCCAGACAGGCCCTGTTCCATATATTAAGTATTGACTCTGCATGCTTTAAAAATTTTTGACCTGCTGTCGTCAACTGGATATTGTTCCTGTTACGTTTAAACAATTCGACACCAAGTTCAGTTTCTAGTTGCTTTATCCTCGCACTGACGGTTGACTGAGTGACAAAGAGGTTTTCCGCGGCCTTGCCAAAATGGCAGGTTCGGTGGACCTCGGTAAATGTTTTTAAAATGGTTACATCCATATCGGTCACTATAGTGACTGATTCCAGCAAATGTGTATCCCGTTTTTTAGCATATGAAAAGTAAAAATCAAGATCATCCGATGGAAATTGGCTGGGGGGAATGGTTGTGTGCACCGCAAAGCGGCATCCTGCACAGCCTGATACCACTGTGCAAGATCGTGGAGAAAGCTCAGATCATAGTTGTTGTTGCTGAACCCTTCGGCGAGAAAGAAGAAGAGGTGATTGCCACCGCCTCGGGTATCGTGGTTGGCCGTACCAATTTTCCGTTAGTGAATGAAGGCGAAGCCCTGTTTCATATCGCAAGGTGCAAGGAAACTGATACGGCTACCGACTGCGTGGAAGTCTTCCGACAAGAAATGGATCCCGACTCCGATCCCAAGCTCCCCTCAGAGCCGCCAATTTTTTAAAAGTTGATGTCTTGATATTACGGGCTATTTTCAAGCACAGCGATTCTCTCATTAAGTGGCGGGTGAGTCATGAACAAACGTTTCAATCCCTGGCCGATACCACCGCGGATTCCAAAGGCCTTCATGGAATCCGGTAATTGATTGGGTGTGTGTACCTGTTGCAATCGCTTCAAAGCATTGATCATTTTTTGCCGACTTGCCAGCGCAGCGCCGCCAGCATCGGCACGGAATTCCCGTTGACGTGAGAACCAGAACACAATGATGCTGGCGAGCACAGCAAGCACCATCTCGGCGATGATTGCCGTAATCCAGAAAGCCGGGCCATGACCGCGTTCAACCTTGAAGACAACACGGTCGACAACGTGACCTATCACGCGCGAGAAGAAGATCACAAAGGTATTCACCACACCCTGGATCAGGGATAAGGTGATCATGTCGCCATTGGCCACGTGGCTGACCTCATGTCCCAGTACGGCCTCGAGTTCATCACGGTTCATTTGTTCCAGAATGCCAGAACTGACAGCCACCAGGGCATTGTTGCGGTTTGCGCCGGTAGCAAAGGCGTTAATGTCCGGCGAGGGATAGATCGCGACTTCCGGCATACCGATGCCGGCTTCCTGCGATTGCCGGTGAACAGTGCTCAACAGCCATTGTTCTGCCTCGTTGCGAGGTTGCTCGATAACCCGGGCACCGGTGGTTTTCTTGGCCATCCACTTGGAAATCAGCAAAGAGATAATGGAACCCACCATCCCAAACACGGCAGAGAAGATGAGCAGAGCATTGAAGTCAAGGCCAGCCCCCTGTTCGTCAAGGATCCGTTCCACCCCGAGTAAACGCAGGGTGATACTCATGACAATCAGGATGGCAAGGTTGGTAGCAAGGAACAGGGTAATACGTTTCATGGTTATTGTTCTTCCAGGTAAAAATTAACGCTTCATTTATTGGGTCGTGCCGGTGGATTTCAAGGTCTAATAAGTTATCCGGGCGACGTGACGGATTGTTTGCTTGATGGCGTCCAGGCTGTGGGCCGAGGCGAGCAAATCAGGTTTGGGGATTATCTGGTGTTCAAAGTCCTGCTCTAACTGAAACCCTTCTCGGCAGACCATTGGATTCAGCCAAAGTACCTGGCGACAACGATTTTTCAGTTCCGTAATTACATTGGAAAGATAGACGGCTGTCAGGCTCTTGGCGATCTCGGTCTTGCCGACACCGGCTTCACCCTCGATCAGCAGGGGACGCTGGAGCTGTTCCATGAGTGACAGGGTTATCACCAATGTGTCTTCGGCAATGTAACCCTGGCCATCAAGCTTGCCGCACAGCTGTGCTAACGATTTGTCCATGGGCAGATCATGCATGAGCGCCATAGAAAAATAAAATCATCTCAATATAGGAGAAAGAGGCTTAACTGGTCACTTTATTTAAATAATAATGATTCTCATTAACGGATGAGAAAATCAATTACTCTCTTAAATTCAATAAGGTAAAAATCAAAGATTCTCTAAACGTTGATACTTGCGCCTCAGAATCACACGATCTGGATAGCCTGCAGGCCAGATTGGTTTACCTGACGACCCAGGACAGCATTCACCCCTATACCCGAATTGCCAGCAAGATTGTCGAACACCTGCGCATGCTTTGCAGCCATTTATACATTAGACTGGTCGCGGAGTAATACCGCATTTACTCGAAACCGATTAACCTGTGGCATGCCTGTTACAGAACGTCTCCGGGCTGAACCGGGGTGTGCATTAGGCCAGCCAGAACGTGGCCTGTATTGACATTTTGCGGCTGGATTTTGAGAATAACAGCCCGAAACCAAACCCGTTGCCATCCAGATGAATTCCCGGGAACCGACAGTCATTATTACTACGTTTTACAAGTTTGTCAGAGTGCTGGATCCACAGGCGCTGCGTGATGAGCTGTATAACAAATGCAAGCGAGCCGGGATTAAAGGCACCATCATCATCGCAAAAGAGGGTATTAATGGGACCGTTGCCGGCAGCAGGAAAGCGGTGTACTCTTTGTTAGCCTGTTTCAGGGGTGATGAAAGATTCCAGGACATGGAGCAGAAGGAATCACAAGCATCATACATCCCGTTTCACAGGTTAAAGATCAAAATTAAACAGGAAATAGTCACCATGGGCCAGCCGGATATCGATCCGAGGCTCAAGGTTGGCACACACGTCAACAGCCGCGAGTGGAATGAGCTGGTTAATGACCCGGATGTCATCGTCATTGATACACGCAATGATTATGAAGGCACGGTGGGAACGTTCAAGAATGCGGTATCACCCAACACCAAGAGCTTCCGTGAATTCCCGGACTACGTAAAAAAGAACCTGGACCCGGACAAGAATAAAAAAATCGCCATGTTCTGCACTGGTGGTATCCGTTGTGAAAAGGCCACGTCCTACCTGCTAAGCCAGGGATTTGATGAGGTCTATCACCTCAAGGGAGGTATTCTTAAATACCTTGATGATATTTCGCCGGAAAATAATCTCTGGCAAGGCGAATGTTTCGTGTTTGATGGCAGGGTAAGCATTAACGAGAAGCTTGAAAAGGGCAAACATGTCATGTGTTATGCCTGCCGCATGCCGCTTTCTGAAGGAGAACTGAAATCTGATAAATACGAAGAAGGCATTTCATGTCCATACTGTTGTGATGATTTGACCGAGGAGAAACGCCAACGACTAAGGGAACGGCAGTACCAAGTCAAGCTGGCGGAAGCACGTAACGACGTTCATATCGGGAAAGTCATGGAAGACTGATCCGCTCAGTCCCTGATGAATTACCACATACTTTATTTCTACAGTGGAAACCGGGTGAAACTACACAATTGATGGCCTAGTCTGTGCGGCTGGTGACTTCCAGTAAGTGATAACCGAATTGGGTCTTCACTGGGCCCTGAATCTGGTTCACTTCAGCGCTGAAAACGACCTCGTCAAATTCTTTTACCATTTGCCCGGGAGCGAATTCGCCAAGTTCACCGCCGCGTCTTCCCGAGGGACACCTGGAATGCTGTTTTGCCAGGTCAGCAAAATCAGCACCGGATTCGATCTGGTTTTTAAGATCAATACATTGTTCTTCTGTATCTACCAGGATATGCCTTGCACTTGCTTTAGCCAATGTTATTCTCCGCAGCGAGTAGGTTTTCGGATATGATAGCAATATATCATCATTGATAAAAACAGATTATGAATCAACCGATTGAACAAGGAACAAGTGAAAACATCCAGAAAGCAGCATTGTTTATGGTGCTGTTAAACGCTTTCACAACGCCGGTGATGCTGTCAGCAGCCAATGTCGCCCTGCCAGAAATTGCCAGGGATCTGAATATACATGCGGTGATGTTGAGCTGGATTCCAATGGCTTATCTCATGGCCAGTGCCATGTTTGTACTTGTGTTCGGACGCTTGGCAGATATGTATGGACGTAAGCGAATCTTTATATTGGGCACAAGCAGTGTGATTGTGACATCACTTCTGGCAGCTGCCGCACCCAATGGTGAGTTATTGATCACGGCACGGTTCCTTCAAGGTGTCAGTGCGGCAATGTTGTATGCTACACAGATAGCAATTGTCTCGTCCGTCTTCCCGCCTAAACTGAGAGGTCATGCCATTGGCTTGACCGTGTCGATGATATATCTAGGTCTTACCTTTGGCCCTGCTGCCGGTGGTTACTTGATTGAGTTTTCAGGCTGGCGAGCCAGTTTCGTGCTTCATATTCCCTTGGCCATTATTGTCCTACTAATGGCTATTTTCAAAGTAAAAGGGGAGTGGCAATCCGATCAGCCGGGAAAATTTGATGCCAGGGGCTCTGTCATGTACGCATTAACTATCCTGAGTCTTTGTATCGGAGTTGCCGGTCTGCCAGAGACCTATGCCATTATTATCCTGCTGGCAGGCATGGCGGGTATGTTCCTGTTTTTCTATTATGCGCATCATACGACTGATCCCATCTTTGATGTGACGCTGTTTTTTACCAACAGGACATTCACCCGTTCCAGTATAGCTTCTTTGATAATCTATACGGCGACGTTCGCTAACGTGGTTTTGATCGGGCTTTACCTGCAATATCTTCAGGACATGGGTCCGGCCAGGGCGGGGTTATTCATGATGATCCAGCCATTGACCATGGCTATATTTTCACCGATTGTCGGGCGCCTTTCTGACAGGATAGAGCCCAGGGTAATCGCGACCATTGGAATGTTATTTACTGCGATGGGTTTAGCCATGCTGGCCTTGTTAAACGGTAATGATACCCTGCCATATCTGGCGTCAGCATTGGTCATTACCGGCCTGGGGTTCAGCCTGTTTTCTTCACCCAACGCCAATGCGATTATGAGCGCGGTTGAAAAACGATACTACGGAAGCGCCTCAGGTTCGATTGCCACCATGCGGGTACTGGGGCAGATGAGCAGCATGATGCTGGTTGCCCTGGTATTTGCCCTGTTTATCGGCCAGGTAGAGATCGTGCCTGAAAACTTCGATTCTCTGGAGCAATCGATAAAGTTGTGTTTCTTTATTGCAGCCTTGTTATGTCTTCCCGGTCTGTATTTTTCCATAGCCCGGGGGAAGATTCACAGCTAGCCAGTCAATCTCGGTATTTAATATGTTACAAAAATAATCCAATGCACATCACTCATCATCAATATTTACTGGTGTTATCAATCATATTTGCCATATGGTGGATCCTGTTGGCAATTGCACCATATGACAGGGCAGACTGGGCACTGGAAAATGCCCTGGTTTTGGTGGCTGTTGTTCTGATCAGCATTTCGTGGAGGAAAGTTCCATTATCACGGATTTCCTACACTCTTATATTTATTTTTCTCTGTTTACATGAAGTCGGTGCTCATTTTACCTACTCTCGAACCCCTTATGATCAATTTTTTCAATCTGTATTCGGTTTTAGCCTAAATGAATTAGTGGGTTTTCAAAGAAATCACTTTGATCGTGTAGCGCATTTTTTCTACGGTTTGTTGCTTGCCTACCCGATACGTGAATTGTTCATAAGGGTAGTGCATGTAAAGGGCTTCTGGGCCTACTTTCTACCACTAGATCTGACGATGTCTACTTCTGCCATGTATGAGTTATTTGAGTGGGGTGCGGCTGAATTATTTGGCGGGGATCTCGGTATTGCTTATCTAGGAACGCAAGGTGATATATGGGATGCTCAGAAAGACATCGCATTGGCAAGCCTTGGCGCATTAATCGCAATGTTAATCACTGCTTTGTTCAACAGCAGGCTACAGCGTGATTTTGCAAAGGAATGGAACGATAGTCTAAAAGTTATAGAAACTGATCCTCTGGGAGAGGATGAAATCATAAGAATGCTCAAAGACAAGCATATTGATCAATAGTTTTAACTCTAAATTCATTTTTCTTATCGTTACTCTGATCGATCAACTTATCAATTAAATGGGTTATTAAGACCTAATGCATGTTACCCTCTTTGGGGTATATTTCAGGCATAACTATATCAAGCATTTGAAAATTGCTTGACCTGCTTCTCAAAAGTTCATTCAATACTTGCAACTACTGCACAGCTCAACTACAAATATATTTAATGAATATAAATCTTCCAGAAACTGTCTTTAATCAATGTGGGGAATTCGTGAGTGATAGAATATGTTCCTCTATGTCACTCATGATGCAAAATGTTGAAGACACCCTATATGATATGGCTAAGACTGAGAAATCCAGAACCAAGGCATCCCAGTATTTTGATGCTGTACGAATCATACGCCTTAAAAAATATGAAATGCAAGTGCGGTTTAAAAACAGGTTTTTATCGATTTATCAATATCGGGTCAGAAGTTTTATAAAGAACCAGTACCTCGCAGACATCACATTTTCAAAAGTCGGTCATCATTCATTCACCAAGGAAAAAAACAGTCCGGAAGGCAAGGCTCTGGAAAATACAGTTGAAAAAGTTAATGTGGATTGTCAGTCGGCCCTGCTAAATCTGGACAAGAGAATTTGCAATTTACTGGATGACGTGGATGTTAGTTATCTTGGTAATCCTTTGAGGCCTGAACCAATCTTTGAAGCATTCTGGGAATCTTGCCGTGATGTTGATTTCAAACCCGAAATACGTTTGTTGCTTGTCAATCTTTTTGAGAGATATGTCGGTCTTGAATTAAAGTATGTTTATGAAGATCTGAATACCTATATTGCAAACCAGGTCGATATTTCCATTTATCCTGTTGCTTGATCAAGCCTAGTAGTCTATATATTCATTAAAAATGGTTGTGCTGTTATCTTTATGAATCTGGATAACAGTAAAAGGGTCCTTTCTTTGACCCATTTCCATTCCCGGCGTACCGACTGGCATACCTGGTACGGATAAACCACGAATTTCCGGTCTCGATAGTAAAATCCGTTCTATGTCATCTGCAGGTACATGTCCTTCAATGAAATAATCTTCGATGACAGCTGTATGACAAGAACTCTGAACAGGAGATATACCGAGTCGAGCTTTGACCGGATTTATATTTTCCAGGACTACATCATTTACTCTAAATTCATGATCCTTGAGATGATCAATCCATTTTTTACAACACTGGCAGTTCGGGTTCCGGTATACGGTGATTACCTTGTTATTTTCATAGGTCACTTCATCTTTTTGCCAGGTGTTATCGGCGCCATTGGCCGGCGTGAATATGATTAATGAAATCGACAATAATAATAAATGTTTTATTTTCATATAAGCAGTGGTTTATTAATAATGATCACAGATATGTTGTTGTTTGTCTGTAGTATTATCAGTCGGTAAGGTCATATTTTGCATCAATTGTTGCGCCATTTCGCCGCATTTTTTCATTTCCTTCACCACCTCTGATGCTGCTATCTCCTTGCTATAGGCAATGGCGGTTTTTTCGGCCTCTTTCTGATTACCCTTGTCACATAAAGATTTGATTTCTGCCTGCGTTTTTTCCCCCTTACGGGCCAGTTCGTCTAATGCGGACTGGTCAATTTTTGCCATGCACTGTTGCATCATTTCCGCCTGCTGCATCATTTGCTGCATTTGTTCTTCACTCATGCCTGAATGAGCCAGAGTGGAAAAAACAAACAAAGACAAAACCTGTATAAAATATGTACACTTTTTATTTATCAAGCTTCTTCTCCCGGAACACACATTGAAATTAATCCAATAACAGGCAACTAAACCGGTAAAATGACCAATAATTCATATTGTTGTGCTAATTCACAATAAATTGCTCTCTTTCTATTACAGTTTGACTATAATTCATGAATTGTGTAATTCAAAGTCGATTTTGAGTAGTTTTATCTATGGATAATAATAACCAGAAGAGAGAACGATTTCGTATCCGGCTTGGTGCTGCCAGAAAAACAAGTTTGTATGGGCTGTCTTTTGCTTTCCTGGTATTAATGGGACTCATTATATATGGTGATATCCCTTTGGATGTGGATATCATAGCAGGTACAGTAATTGTAGTTTTCCTAGCCTTGCTCGTGGTTATATATCTGGTTATTAGGGATATCCTGAAACAACTTCAGGAAGCCTACAGCAAGATACAATTAATGTCGATTACGGACGAATTGACACAATTATATAACCGGAAGCACTTCTTCTATTTATCAGAGAAAGAACTGGCACGTTCCTACCGATACCGGCATGAACTCAGCTGTATAGTTCTTGATATTGATCAATTTCTCTCTATCAGGGACAGACAAGGATATCGTGTAAGTGACAAGTTGATACAGGAGATTTCCGAATTACTATCAGATAATTCTAGGGTTACTGATATTATTACACGGTATGATAATGACAGGTTTGTCTGTTTTCTGCCCGAAACGACCCTCGATTCTGCATTGGTTATCTCGAAGCGTTTGCGATCCCTGGTGGAGGGAATAAACCTTTCAAATGGCAATCAGGATGAGCCAATAACAGTTACTGCAAGTATCGGTGTTACATCTTTCAAGCCGCTAGCAGAGCATGGATCCGGAGCAACTACCACAACCATTGATAATATAATTCTTATAGCATTAAAAGCGGTGAAATCTGCGAAAGAACAGGGTGGAAATTTAGTTGAAAAAGTCCGTTATTGATATATGGAGATTATGTTTTTGCTTATTTCTTAGATAAAAAGAAATAATATGAAAATACCAGCCAGTGTTTATATGTTAACTTGTAACAGTGAACTTTATTTAGATAAAGTTCTTAATAGCATACGTGATTTTGCAGAGATTATAATAGTTGATTCTGGAAGCATGGATAATACTCTAGATTTATGTAAAAAATATGAATGTATAATAAGATCCAAAGACTGGATGGGCTATTCGAAACAAAAAGAATATGCAAAGTCATTATGCAGTTACAATTGGGTATTAGATTTGGATAGTGATGAAGAAGTAGACAATAATTTATTAGAAGATATCAGATATTTAATGGAAAAAGAAAAGCACATATATGATGGTTTGAGGATCCATATACATGATATTTTTTTCAATCGCGCCAAGCCTGGTTTGGTAAAAACCAACAGTAGAGTCAAGTTTTATCGAGCAGATTGTGGTAGTTATGAAATAGATCGCCTTGTTCATGAATCAGTTAAATTGCGAGGTAAATCACGAGTTGCCAAGGGTTATATAATACATCATGGAATAAATAGCATTAGTGCTCGGGTTGACAGAAGTAATCTTTATTCAGGCTTACGCGCGGAAGAAAAATATAACAAAAACATTAAACCATCTTTGATAAAACTTATACTTATCTTTCCAATTGCGTTTATTAAATCATATTTTATAAAACGTAGCATATTTGCTGGTCGCAGTGGATTTATTGGCAGTATAATTACAGCATTTTATGCTTTTTTAAAAGAAGCAAAACTCCATGAGCTAAAAATAAAATAATATTTAATTAATATTAATAACTAACAGTATCAGTATTACCTCGAGCTATTTATAATCTCTTTAATTAGCCTAGTTTTATATTCCATGCTTCAACATTAACCTTTTATTTCTAATTTTATGATTATATATAATTATATCATCATTTTAACCATGTTGTTTCTGGTGTCTTGCGAAAACAATATTGATCCTGAAATTCTGTTTAACAAAGGGAAATATGAATCTGCATATGGCAAATGGTTTCCACTGGCTGAAAATAATGACTTAAAGGCATTGAATTACATCGGTATACACCATTATCTTGGTCTGGGCACAAGGAAGGATTACAAGAAAGCTCGAGAATGGTTTGAAAAGGCTGCAACCCAGGGATATCCAGATGCACAGTTTAATCTAGGGTTGTTATATGAAAAAGGTCTGGGAGTCGAAAATGATTACAACATGGCATTTATGTGGTTCTTTGCCGCATACGAGCAGGGAAATGATAATGCATTAAATCATATGAAAGATATTGCTCAAAGCCATAAGCTGATGCCGAATCAAATGACTTATGCTACTCGACTTGCAGAATCTTATATTTTCAATCGTGTAGAAAGAAAAGAAAAAGCGCCTACTATAAATTATTGAGAAAAATATGATAATTGAACATGAGTAATCAGAAATTTCCCTTATTGGCCGCAGGCCTGGGGTTTCTTCTTGCCCTTGTTTTCATCCAGTCTGGATCGCGACAATCCGGATTAACTGATGGTCTCCCGTTGCTGACTTTGCTCTTTTTATGTGAAATCGGGTTGATTGTCACTCTCATAGGTGGTGTTATGTCAGGAATCCTATGGTTCAAAAACCGACATAATTTTGCCATGTTAATGAATACCATAATTTGTCTGATTCTTAGCATTTATTTCATAATGACGGGCATTTATATCTGGTCGAATCAGGTAACATAATACAGAGAACTATTGCAGATGTGTCCTGTCAGATTATCTGAGAAAAAATTCACAACCCGAAATATGGAAAAGGTCTGTATCTTGCAAAAACAGGTTATGAATTAGATTATTTTTTATTTTAAAGACAGAAATCCGGTATCATTAATTATGAAACAATCATTCGCTAAATATATCTTAGAAATTTGCCTGGTGCTCATTCTGGCAGGTTGTACCACGTTAAATCCGGAAACAGGTGAAAGAGAGCCCAACAGGACCGGTACAGGGGCAACTGTTGGTGCCGCATCCGGAGCCTTGATTGGCTTCATTATTGGTGATGATGTCAAATCAGCCATCATCGGTGCCGGGGTAGGGGGATTAACTGGTGCCGCAGTAGGACATTACATGGATGAACAGGAAAGAAAACTTCGTGAAGACTTGGATGGTACAGGTGTTGTGGTAACCCGTGCTGGAGATAATATCCAGTTAAAAATGCCTTCCAGCATTACATTTGACTCAGGTATGGCAGTAATCAAGCCTGAATTTCATCGGGTATTGGATGACATCGGAGATACATTGGTCAAATATGAATCAACAGTGATTCAGGTGGCGGGTCATACCGACAGCGTAGGTTCCGCAGAATATAATCAGCAACTCTCCATCAATCGTGCAAATAGTGTCAAGGATTACCTCGTTAGGGATGGTGTTATAGCACAAAGGCTTCTTACTACAGGTTATGGTGAATCAGCTCCCATAGCGGATAATGCTACAGCGGAAGGCAGGCAACAAAACCGCCGGGTTGAAATAACCGTTCAGCCGCTGACTAAATAAATCAGATTTAAATGACTAAAAAATCCCCCGCATGCAGGGATTTTTTTATTTTCTCATTTTCTGGACACTCGGGTTTTTATTGAGAATCAGAATTTTATAGGTATTTTATATGCTTTGACTTTTTCTGTTTTAGGTATTCTTATTTCAAGCACACCGTTTTTGCTTTTTGCTTCTATTTTATCCTCTACGTTATATATGAATTTTTGCCGATAAGCCTAGTCCAGCAAAAATGATATTTTTGCGTTTATCCGATAGCTCTTGATTTTGTCATTCTCCACCGAGGCTTCAAAATTATCAATGTAGATTGACTTTATATTTCTGACAGATTTGCTTGCATTAGTAATTGCCTTTTTTGCAGCATCTTCCCAGCTGGTATCTGATTCAGCCAGAACTTCTATGACTTTAAGCATGGACATGGTTATTACCTCTCTTTTAACTGTAACTAGTATTTTAAATATTATTATTTTAATTTTTTATCAGCCAAACGGCTTTGATCTGGATCAATAACTAGGGGATCAGTGCGTTGAGGGGACCCTGGCATGCTGCCAAGTATGCGCATTTCCCATGAAAACCAACTATATGGTCGGTGCTGGGGTTTTCCTCCCGGGTATGAACAATTTTGAAAAATTAGAAAGATCAATAAAATTAATTAGTTATAGAGTTAAGTTTTGAGATTATGGAATACTCAGTATTAATCACTTGACTTTGGACAATTCAAGGGGCAATATCGCGCCCCCATGAAATTTAACTATATGACAAAACAGGTATTCATTTGGCGTCACACTGCACTGTGTGGCGTTAACGCATACCTGCGCGTCGAGGAATCATTATTGATTTGATTGTCTGAATTTTCTGGCAGTATACCGAAAGGCCGCAGGTGACTAACCTGCGGCCTTTTTTTTGGCTGAGATAAACCGGAGGCTCATAGCAATGTAGATGAGAAACGATGATGAAACTGATATTTATTATTTCTATTGCAGGATGGTTAATCCCTGTTCAGCCAGCATTGGCACAGGAAACTGATTACACCAATAGAGCATATACAACACATGCCTGTGAGTTATTTGCCGGTGATGCCTATCGCGCGGCCAATAATTACAGCCGTGGTGCGGTGTTGGTAGACCTGCTTGATTTGATGAATACCAGCCCGGTTTCGTCAACCAGGAAAAACAGGGCCTTTCAGGCGATTCAGTTTGTCTGGAAGAATCAACTGGATAACCCGATACTGGCCTATACGCTTGCCATGGGCTTGTGTCTCAAACCAAGAGATAAAATGGCACCCATTGATGAACCCTGGGTCGTATCACCCAGGACAATTGGTGGACATTATTAATATCTTGTATGTTAATACATATTCGACTTTGACAGGTATGATGTTACCTGAATGTGTAATTTTCTGGTGATGCATATGGCTTATAATGATTGCCGATGACAGACAAGAAAAAAAAGGTACTGGTACTACAACATCTGGCCATAGAGCATCCCGGCATATTCATGGATTTTTTCAACGCTGATGGTTTCTCTGTTGACATCATTCACCTGGATCAAGGTCAAACAATTCCGGATTTGCGTGATTATAATGCCCTCTGGGTTATGGGTGGACCAATGGATGTCTGGGAAGAACAGAAATATCCTTGGTTGAGATCAGAAAAATCTGCTATTCGTGAGGCCATTCGTGATTTTAATATACCCTTTGTCGGTATATGCTTGGGACACCAGTTACTCGCAGATGCACTCGGTGGCGAAGTATCCATGAGTAAAGAACCTGAAGTTGGCGTGATGAATGTTGAGTTAACTCCTCAGGGCAAACTGGATTCACACTTGCTGGGCTTACCTGACCCCCTGATGTGCTTTCAATGGCATAGTTCATCCATAACCAGAATACCGGAACAGCTGAATGTCCTGGCATCCAGTCAGGCCTGCCCGGTCCAAGCACTGGGAAACGGTCATTCAGTTATTTCCATTCAATTTCATATTGAGATTACTCACAATACAGTATCAGAGTGGTATTCTGTGCCAGCTTATCAGGCATCACTGGATAAAACTCTAGGACAGGGATCAATTTCTGATCTTAAAAAGACGGTAGATGATAATCTGGAAGACCTAAATAATCTGGCAAAAAAATTCTATCAAAACTGGCGAAAACAGGCGTTCGGATTTTAATTTTATGGCTTGATTAACATCTAGTTTTTCCTTATAAAAAAACTAGACACTGCCTTGAATTCAGCCATAATTTGTTATTTTTATTATTATACTTATAAACTAAAAATCAGATCGAAAGTTTAAATAAATTTATATGAATGAAAAAATAAAAGCCAGACACCAGGAACTTTTATACTCACAGTTGTCTGTTTCTGTATTAACAAGTATCGTCGCTGGCAGTTTCATTACCATCATGTTATGGGATGAGGTAGATCATGTTTTATTCAGTATCTGGCTGGCATTTTTTGTAATTGTGCTAATTTACCGTTTGTTAATTCTGTTATTTTTTAACAGAAGCAATGACACTTCTTCTCATCTTAATCTTTGGGATAATCTGAATTTTGCTGGCACGCTGATGACGGGATTAATTTGGGGTTCTCTGACATTCTTTTATTCAAGTCTCTGGCCACCGGAAGTACAGATTTCCCTATGGGTTCTATTAATAGCATTGATGTCCGGTGCTAGTGCGAGTATATCGGTTGTATTGAAATATTACATAGCTTACTGCGCTCCTATTATACTTTTTTCATTTTATGTTCAATATGTTAATAAAAGTTATTATTTAATCATTATTTTCTTTTTTTATACTCTATTACTTTCAATGACAGCAAGAAATTTCAGAAAACAGAATAATTTTATTATTGAACAGCAAATCATGTTAATCGATGCCAATGACAAGCTGGAGGCACTAGCAACAAAAGATGCCTTGACAAACCTGCCAAACAGAAGGGCTTTTGAAAATTTATTCAGAAATGAATGGGAGAGACATTTACGTTCAAAGAAGAATCTGTCTTTAATGATGCTTGATGTCGATTATTTCAAGAACTATAATGATCATTATGGACATAGCAAAGGTGATGAATGTCTCAGATCAATCGCAAATATAATTCAGAAATCATTACTTCGTCCCTCTGATGTAGCAGCTAGGTATGGAGGTGAAGAATTTATTATCATCCTCCCTGAAACAAGCAATGAAGGTGCATTAGAGGTAGCTGAAAGGATCCACTATAACCTGAAAGTCATAAATATTCCCCATGAATATCCGAGACCTGATTCGAGACTTACTGTCAGTATTGGCATTGCAACCTTGATTCCAAAATCCGGAAAGGATTCAAAAGTATTGCAACTGCTTGCTGACAGAGAGTTATACAAAGCAAAAGCAAATGGAAGAAATTGCACATCCAGCAATGAAGAAATTGAAGAATCGACTAGTTATTAAGTATTTTTACTTCGCGTTGCGGGAATGGAATTTCAATATTATTTTTCCTTAACTCTTTCCAGATCATATGAAGTAGATCAGCGCCAACACGATTTACCCCGTCATCAATACCTTCTATCCAGAATTCTACAAGAATATTAATTCCTGATTCCCCGAAGTCCAGTATTTCAGCATCTGGCCTCTCTTCTACTGGCAAGTCAGGTCCACTTAGCACTTTGGGATGGCTGGCAACGATGTCGCGGATTATTGGAAACATCATGTCAAGATCAGTTTTATATGCAACAGAGAACTCCAGTGAATATCTCTGTTTCGTATTTTTATGTGTCCAATTTATATAAGATGTTGTTATAAACTGCTCATTAGGCACCATTACATCTTTGCCATCAAAAGTTTCCAGAATTGCATGGCGCATGTTTAGCTCGCGCAACGTACCTGATCGACCATCATCCATCTCAATATAGTCACCAATTGTGATTGATCGATCGAGAAGAATAATAATCCCTGAAATGAAATTGCTGGCAATCTGCTGTAGTCCGAATCCCAGTCCAACACCGAGAGCTCCGCCAAAAACTGCAAGAGCAGTTAAGTTTATACCCATGATCTGCAGAAGCAGGATAAAAAATACTATAATAACCGAGATCTCAAATAACTTGGCCAGAACTTCACGCGTACTCGCATCAAGATTCTCGCGTTGGCGTATGGCACGGGTACCAATGTTATTTGAAATTCGTCCAAGCCAGAACAGTATTGCACCAAAGAGGATGGTGCGGATAACACCGTATAGTGTAAGGTCTATGTTGCCGAGATCTATTGAAATAGTATCGAGATAATCTATGACATTATCCAGCCAGCCGAGCACATAAAGTATGGCAATAGGAATACCAATCCATTTGCTAATCAGGTTAATTGTAATATTGTCGATGAATCGTGATATAAAGGTATAGAGCAGAAAAACAACTGCAAGACTCAGTGCAATCTTGATCATCCAGCTTTGGCCAACAACCTGCTTGGCGATATCTGACGCGATACTCAATAAAAGAATGATAAGAAGGGAAAATATCAGGTCGCCAATACGATAAAAAAACAGGCGAAATCCATAAAAATTATTTTCCTGTAATGGTTCCTTGCTTAGCAAGGGAGACTTGTTTTTAAGTATAAAAGTAACGACCCAGGCAATAATGACAGCAGCAATTATTGCCCCAATCTGTGCATAGAAGGGAGGACTGACTGCCCAGTGACTGATGATATTCCAGAGTTCATTTAACTTTGCTTTAAGAATATCCATCTATCAAACATCTCATTTAAAGTGCGTATATATTCTATCAAATGTAAGATTTATTACATCTTCTGAAAAACACTATGCCATCCTAGACATGCCCGTCATAGCAAGCCCCAAATGCACCACCTCATCCTTTAATACAAAGAACTGGTTGAAGCTTTGCTACTTTTCTTGCCAGACCAGCGTAATGAGCAGCATTGACCACTGCTTTGACATCCTTGTAAGCACCAGGTGCTTCTTCTGCAACTCCTCTTGAAGTAGGGCTTCTAATAATAATTCCACGTTCTGCAAGTTCATCAGTTACCTGTCTTCCGTGCCATGTTTTAAATGCTTTACGTCTGCTCATACTACGGCCAGCACCGTGACATGCAGATGAAAATGACAACACATCATTACCAGTATTTCCTGCAAGGATGTAAGAAGATGTGCCCATGGATCCGCCAATCAGGACTGGCTGACCTGATTGTTTGAATACAGTGGGAAGTTCTTCATGCCCGGGACTGAAAGCACGAGTTGCACCTTTCCTGTGAATGTAAAGTTGTTTTTCTTTGCCGTTAACGATATGTTTCTCGAGTTTACAAGTATTATGAGAAACATCGAAAAGAAGATTTAAGTGTATTTCAGGGAAAAAATGCTTAAATACTTTACGGACAAGATGTGTAATTATCTGACGGTTTGCCAGTGCGCAATTTATAGCTGCACGCATGGCGCCCAGATAAGTTTTACCGACTGCGGATAAGAGGGGAGCGCAAGCCAGCTCACGATCAGGCAAGATAATCCCATGTTGAGAGGCAGTAATTACCATTCGCTTTAAAAATTCAGTTCCAATTTGATGGCCGAGACCGCGTGAACCACAATGAATGCTGATTACTATATCACCTTCAGTAATATTGAATACCTTTGAAGTGTTAATATCGTAGACTTTAACCACTTCCTGGACTTCCAGATAATGATTGCCAGAACCAAGGGTGCCCATTTCATCACGTTGTCTTTTCTTTGCATGATCTGAAACCTCAGAAGGTACTGCACCACTCATTCGTCCATTTTCCTCGATGCGCTCAAGATCAGCTGGTATACCATAGCCTGATTCGACGGCCCATTGCGCGCCACCTTCAAGCATGGAATCCATTTCTTTCTTGTTCAGATGAATATGACCTGTGCTGCCCACTCCAGCAGGTATATCACGAAAAAGAGAATCGGCGAGTTTCTTTTTTACTGGTTCTATGTCCTGTAGCGTCAACCCTGTCAGCAGGTTTCTGACCCCACAGGATATATCAAACCCTACGCCACCGGCGGATACTATGCCGCCGTTATCCGGGTCGAATGCGGCCACTCCACCGATAGGAAATCCATATCCCCAGTGGGCATCCGGCATGGCGTACGCCGCCGAAACAATTCCAGGTAATTTGGCAACATTGATAATTTGTTCAGAGACCTTATCGTCCATCTGATCAATCAAATCGGCATCTGCATAGATAATTGCAGGGACACGCATCTCACCATATGGTTCGATTTTCCAAGAATATTCAGTCAATTGAGTTAGTTGCTTATTATCCATGAAAGCTTCCCGTTATATTTAACATTTCTAGACATCAATGACACATTGAGCCATCCATTTCCCGTTACTGTCCTTGTTCACCTTGAGTTCAGTATAGGTCGCACCTTTTACTTCCACTGCAGGTTGGTGCCTTGATATGTCAATTGGTTCTCCCCATGCAGTTGCTTTTAAACAAGAATTTTCTATATTTACGTCAAATTGGCTAAATAGCATATGTCTCACAGCGATTGCATATACCAACTCGTTTAACCAATCGACCAGTAACAGCTCATTATCGGGTGCTTCACAATATATATCCTGACGAATCATGGGCTTAACTTTACTTACGTCACATATCGCCGCTATCATGGCAGTGGCTGCTTGGCTAAAAGCCATCTCAATAGTGTTACCATAACCCCTAATCCCAATATCAGCTTCGTGGGCAAAATGCTCCCAATAGCATTCTTTTCTGTAGTTCATGGTTATCGAAGGAAATTTGCTGAATACAGGGTATCAATAGCTTGCTTCATATTTAGATGATCCAGATCAATACAGTTAATATTTTATTTGCTAAATATATTCTTTATAGATCATATGAAAAAAAAGAAGTAGTAATGAAATGCTAGACATAAGTCGCGATATAATCTGTCGCCTGATTATCCTTGCCAGGGAATTTCATGCCCAGGAAGAAGTTGTTATTCCTGAGAATCCAGTCAATCCAAGTGGTGACTGGGCACAGCAAATCCTGGCATCCCACTTGGACGATTCAACATTTAGTGAATTCAGCGCCATGGTGAGAGATTTGGAACCTGACCAACAACATCAACTGGTAGCGCTGATGTGGTTGGGCCGCGGTGATTATTCACTAGATGAGTGGCATGAGGCAGTCTCATATGCCTCCGAAAATGCTTCCAGAAACACACCACAGTACCTGATGGCTCATCCCCAGATTGCTGATTTCATGATGGAAGGTCTCGAAATTTTTGGAATTAGCTGTAATGAAGAATAATGATCTGGTAGAAAATAACCTGCTGATTGTTATATTGCACTCTATTACCGAGATAAAAATATTTCTCAGTCTGAGCGCTTCTTGTATTCCTGCATCTGCTCCTTGTAAACAAGGGAGACCAGGTTGCCTAATTCTTCATAGATAAACCTCAAGAGGTCATCTGTAGCGAGTATGCCCGTCAACTTTCCTAATGAATCAGTAACAGGGAGGCGACGGATTCCCTTCTCACGCATAAGATTAATGCTTTCAAAAAAACCATCGTCTTCTCTGATCACTACGGGGGAACGTGTCATTACATCTCCGATGGTGACCGAGTCTATGGGCACTTCCTCTGCAATAACTTCGATCATAATATCCCTGTCAGTGACAATCCCAACGGGTATTGAACCATCGCTATTCTGGGAAACAACTACCAGTGAACCAACATGGTATTTACGCATCAATTTCGAAGCTTCAACGATGCCCATATCGGTGGTTGCCGTGATGACATTTCGAGTACAGTATTTTCCGATATTCACAGTCTTTTCATTTTATAAGTGGTTGAATATAATAATATAACCTTTATACATGACCAGGCATACAATTTTATTGATCTAGATCAGTTATTTTCGTTTTTATTAAACAGTATAATTAAGCCTATGAATAATATAACAAAACGGCTTTTCTGGGGCATTATTGTTTTACTTATCCTGTTTTTATCCATCTGGTATTTTACCCGTCCCAAGCCGGTTACTGTTTCTCTTTATACTGTTACAAAAGGCAAGGTTGAAAAAACCGTTGCAAACACCAGGGTAGGAACAGTAAAAGCATGTCGTCGCTCGATGGTTGCCCCGGGTGTCGGGGGCGAAGTCTCAAATCTTCTTGTAACAGAAGGTAATAGTGTCGAGAAAGGCCAGATACTTATAGAGCTTTGGAACGATGATCTCAAGGCTAAATTAAAACTTGCCGAGGCAGAGAAGCTTAGCGCAAAGGCCCGTGTGGAAGAACTCTGTCGCATTGCATCCGGGGCCAAGCGTGAACTTAGAAGGGTTAAACGTCTGTCTAAAGACAATATGATATCCGAAGAACTGGTTGACAAGGCGCAAACTGAATTTGAGGCGACCAGTGCAGCTTGCGAAGGAGCAAAAGCCCAGATTAATGTCAGTGATGCCCAGATAGAGATGACACGCGCCGCTCTGGAAAGGACTATTATAAGAGCACCATTCAAGGGCATCGTTGCGGAAGTCAATGCAGAAATTGGTGAATTTGCAACACCATCTCCCCTTGGTATCCCGACACTACCGACAATTGATCTCATCGACACAAGCTGTATGTATATCAGTGCACCGATTGATGAAGTTGATGCTCCGCCGATAGCACTGGGTATGAATGCCTGTGTTCATCTGGATGCATTTCCAGAGCGCAGATGTAATGGTAAAGTACGTCGAATTGCGCCTTATGTACTGGATACCGAAAAACAGGCAAGAACGGTAGAAGTTGAAGTTGTTATTGTAGATCCTGAAGATCTTGAGGGATTATTGCCTGGATATAGTGCTGACATTGAAATATATCTTGATGTCAAAACTGATGTTTTGAGGATCCCGACCGAAGCGGTGCTTGAAGGTTACCGCGTTTATCTTTACAACCCTGAGACAACTAGTATCTCTGAACGCAAGTTTAAACCCGGGATTGCCAACTGGAATTACACGGAGGTTAAATCAGGTCTTGAAGCGGGTGATAAAATTGTGCTTTCTGTCGGAAGAGAAGATGTCAAACCCGGTATTAAGGTCATACCGGAAATGAATGAGAAAAATTTACCTCTTCTATGATCCTGTTAAACGGGATAAGCCGGGATTTCTTGCTCGGAGATACGACAGTTCATGCTCTCTCGGATATTAATCTCGAGATTGGCCAGGGTGACTATCTGTCCATCATGGGCCCCTCGGGTTCCGGTAAATCTACCCTGTTGAATATTATTGCCTTGTTGGATAGGCCTAGTAAAGGCAGCTATCTTCTTAATCAGAAAAATGTTATCGGTTTGCATGATGAAGAATTGGCAAAAATTAGGCGCGAAAACATCGGTTTCGTATTCCAGTTTTTCCATCTCATTCACCGTTTGACCGCGGCAGAAAATGTCGGGATTCCACTAATACTCTCAGGTATGCCTCCACAGGAAAGGCGTGAGAGGGTAGAAGCGGTGATGGAATCATTCGGGCTTGCAGAGAGAACTCATCACAAGCCCGATCAACTGTCAGGCGGTGAGCGACAACGTGTTGCAATTTGCCGAGCTATGATTATGCATCCAACAGTTATTCTCGCGGATGAACCTACAGGAAACCTGGATCAGGTAACAGGTCGTCAGGTCATAGACTTGCTTGAAGATCTGAACAAGGAAGGCGTGACATTAATTGTTGTCACGCATGATGTAGATATAGGCAAACGGGCAAGACGCCGTTTACGTCTTGTTGATGGGCGCATTGTTGAGGATATTAGGAACTAGCTCAATGCGGTACATTGATAATTTAAATCTCGCATTTAATGCAATTGGAGCACATCATGTACGAACCTTGCTTATCCTCATAGGAATTTCTATCGGGGTTAGTTCTGTCATTCTTCTAACTGCCCTGGGTGATAGTGCGCGCCGGTATGTTATTAGTGAATTTGCAGCATTGGGTACAAATCTCATCGTAATTCTACCGGGCCGTTCCGAAACAACAGGTGGGCCACCGCCATTAATGGGGGAAACACCACGTGATTTGACCGTTGATGATGCCATGTCCTTATTGCGCTCCTATAACATTTCCCGGGTTGCGCCAATAACCGTGGGCTCAACTCCAGTTAACTATCAGGGCCGCGAAAGAGTAGTTGATGTCATCGGCACTACTGCAGATATGAAAGAAATACGTCATTTGGAAATGGCGCAAGGTGATTTTTTGCCGAGAACTGATCCACGTGAAGCGTCTCCGGTTTGCGTAGTTGGCGAAAAAATCCGTAAGGAATTATTTGGCCCGGAAAAATCTTTGGGGGAATGGTTGCGTACTGGGAATCGGCGCTGTCGGGTGATCGGAATAATAAAATCCACGGGAGTATCTATTGGTGTCGATCTGGATGATATTGTTATTATTCCCGTTGCTTCAGCCCAGATACTGTTTGATTCACCGGGATTGTTTCGGGTATTGGTAGAGGCAAAAAGATCATCATTAATCGGGGCTGCATCAGAAGATGCCCGCCAAATAATCAAGGACCGTCATGAAGGTGAAGACGATATCACCATTATTACCCAGGATAGTATTATTGCCACATTCGACAAGATATTAAGCACATTAACCTATGGCCTAGCCGGTATCGGTACAATTAGTCTTGCAGTCGCCGGCATATTAATCATGAATGTTATGCTGGTCTCGGTGGCACAACGCCGAAATGAAATTGGTTTGCTCAAAGCAATAGGCGCTCCCAAACATGAAATATTAAAACTCTTTATTAGTGAGGCTTTGTTATTTTCAGTCTCTGGAGCGTTACTGGGATTATTACTTGGTCTTGGTGCAACAGAAATTATAAAACGCTTATATCCCACTTTCCCGGTTGCTGTCCCTGCCTGGGGAATCATAGCGGCATGTGGTATAGCGATTATTACGGGTGTTTTATTTGGCGTACTTCCTGCAAAAAGAGCAGCCGAACTCGATCCAATTCTGGCATTGGAAAAACACTAGCATATGACTTTTATCGACCTTGCAAAATTGTCATTAGGTGCTGTTTTTGCTTATAAATTACGTTCGGCGCTAACCGTTCTTGGAATTCTTGTCGGTATAGGTTCTGTGGTCATACTTACATCGATAGGAGAAGGTGTGCGGGTTTATGTTGTGAATGAATTTACCCAGTTTGGCACCAATATTGTTGCAGTTGTGCCTGGGAAAACAGAAACTTTTGGAATTTCAGGTGCCACCATAAGTACGGTTCGTCCCTTGACAATAGATGATCTTGAATCTTTGAAAAGATTAAATAATGTTATTGCTGTTGTACCCGTAGTCCAGGGAAATGCGAATGTCGAATTTGGATCCCGTAGTCGTCGCACAATTGTCCTGGGCGTAAACTCCAAGGTCCCCGAAGTCTGGAAGATGCCAGTTAGAAGTGGCCGTTTTCTGCCGGAGGATAATATGCGCGCATCACGGGCTTTTGCGGTCTTGGGTTCGAAAATGCGGGATGAATTATTTGGCAATACAAACCCGCTTGGCCAGCGAATTCGTGTTGGTGGAGATCGTTACCGGGTTATTGGTGTAATGGCACCAAAGGGACAGCTCCTAGGATTTGATCTGGATGACACCATTTATCTGCCTATTGATAAGGCCCTGGAAATGTTCAATCGGGAAGGACTTATGGAGATTGATGTACTTTATGAAGGAGGCATCTCAGTTGATAAACTTACAGAAAATATCAAGCGAAATCTGATTGCAAGACATGGCGATGAAGATTTTACCATCATTACCCAGGACAAGATGCTGGACGTACTTGGATCAATTCTTGATATTCTGACACTCGGTGTTGCAGCAATTGGTGGTATTTCCTTGTTGGTAGGAGCGGTAGGTATTTTGACAATTATGACTATATCCGTAACCGAGAGAATTTCAGAAATTGGGCTCTTGCGCGCATTGGGAGCGAGACGCTCTCATATTCTGCATTTATTTCTTGGAGAGGCAGTATTTCTCAGTGTCATAGGAGGTTTATTAGGAGTGCTTGCTGCAATAGTCTCGGTCTTCATGCTGAAGTTTTTTTTACCGTCCTTGCCAATAGAGATTGCATGGATTTATGTCATAACAGCATTGGTTCTGGCTTTACTCATCGGCGTAATTACAGGGATCATACCAGCCATACGTGCGGCATCCATGCAACCTCTAGAGGCATTAAGAACAGAATAGAACAATAGGAGAAGTGATGAGTATTAAAGCCTATGTAACAATAATTTTAATATTATTGTCAACGATCTTTATTGTACAAAATCTTGAGATAGTTGAAGTGCATTTTTTCTTATGGCAGCTTAATATTTCCCGTGCCGTATTAGTAATATTATTATTGCTTATCGGTTTTTTAATTGGCTGGTTATTACATGGCTATTTCCAGCACTATAAATCGAGGCAAGAATGAAAGAAATTAGCATCAGATGAATAATCCCGGAAAGTGAGAAGTACATGCCATGACGTGTGTAATGGCATTGGTATCATATTTGTCACCTGATCGGTAATCCTCAAAAAACTTATTAAGAGTTTTTACCTTGTCCGGCCATTTATCCCAGGACTGCAATCCGAGTGAGATACCATAATTTGTAAAAGCAAATTTTATTTCCTGCCATCCTGGTTGCCGACAAAAAAAACCTGGTTTCTCGATCCAGAGCTGCTCAAGTTGTTGAAGACTCCTTTTTTTCTGTATAAGTGACCATTCCTCATTCGGCAAAAAATGGCAGAGCCAGAGCATCATGCCCAGGCCAAGGTCCTGATCTATAATAAGTTTATTGTAAGTCTGGGATATCAGCTGATACATGTCATTGATTTCAGAAGCGAGGATATCTTCATCTAGCAGTTTGTAAACAACATAGCCATCATAGGCATCCATCGCCCCAAGACCATAACCGGGATAGGCACCGGAAAGGTCTTCTTCCATTTTCCAGATTACCCCAAGACCAGGTATTACGAAATGTGAATGTATTTGTTTCACGAGTTTGATGGCTTCACTCTGATAACTGGATTTTAGCCTGCCCAGGCAGATCAGCGCATAGAGCCACATGGCAAGATAATGATAGTACTGGCCGTCCCGATCCTCCGCTTCGCCGATGCGTAATCCTGCCTGTCGCCCGAGCACACGGTAAACTTCTGTTACCAGATTTTCCGCCTTGTTGAGCCAGGAAATATCACCTGTATGTTCATAGAGAGAGACATAGAGCACCACCCCGAAAGCATCGGTCCATAGGTAACGCAGACCGCTTGGCCAGATTTCATTATCTTCCATCCATTGAAGTTTTCTTGTAATGTATGAAATTTCTTCAAGCGGCATAGTCTGAACTTTGGTCTAATTCCATTCAGTACATTTATAACCCGAATGGAAATGTTTCTGGCATTCCAATTCCTGCTTCGGGGCCGAGAGCATCAACAGCACGAGTTTCATCAAACCAGATATACTCATCGAATTGGCGGGGCAGGGAAGCATTGAAATAATGACTTTGCAATTCGGTCTCGGGACGATATATCACGCCAATAGCTCGTTCCAGACGTGGTCGGGAGAGTTCCTTTACAACTCTCTGACTACGGTCCTTTAAAGGCAGCATAAAGGCATTGAGACCGGAATCATGACATAACCGTTCGTAACTCTCCGGGTGTGAGGGACGCACTGTCTTGATCTCCATTGGTGCGCCCCAGTCTGAAGCTGCGGCAACCGTTCCTGTGTGGGTGCCGAAACCGATCAGGTAGGCAGCCTCTGCAAATTCCCTGCGGCAAAGATGACCGACATTTATCTCTCCCCGGACTCCCATGTCCGTTGCTGCCGCATCCCCAATATGTGAATTATGTTCCCAGATAACCGCTCTTGCCTCGGGACCGTGAAAATCCAGTAAACTCTTGAGAGTTTCGAACATGTGCTCGTCACGGAAATTCCATGATTCACGCGATCCCAGGTACATGATGCGGTAATATTGTTCTGCGTTTTTCACAAGCCGCGCATTTGAAACAGCATCCAGGAACCGTCGTCCGTCCTGTTCTGCATAGACCAGCCGTTTTTGCATTAATGCATTCAGCATGGCAACAACCTCTTTTTCACAACCCTTGTGTTTACCGGTTAGAGCTGCCGCGCCATAGGTGGACGGATCTGTCTCCCAGGGTGTCAGGCAACCATAACGGTGACGGGCAACCGCTGCAGTTTCTGCATCGACACCTTCCAGATAATTGATAACAGAATTAATAGAGGAATACAGGCTGTAAAGATCCAGTCCATAAAAGCCAACTCTGTCATCAGTATTTGAAAAGCGCTCGTTGTAGTGGCGCAGCCATTTCACGAATTCAAGCACCTGAAAGTTAGCCCACATCCAGGTGGGAAAACGGGAAAAGGTGGTTTCTTCAGTTGCTTCCAGCCGCGTATCACGGACAAAATGATCAATCTGGGCCGCATCGGGCCAATCAGCCTCTACAGCGACAAAGCGGAAGCCTTTATGCTGTATAAGTTCCTGGGTAATCCGGGCACGCATCTGGTAGAACTCCGCAGTCCCGTGTGAAGCCTCGCCCAGCAGGACGAGTCTGGCATCACCAATACGCCTAAGCAAACCAGAGAGGTCAACGCTGTCAATTGAGGGAATATGGATTGCAGACATTTCTACCAGTTCAGAGACCGGTTGTGGTTTAGTGACGGGTTCCTTCCTGAGTCTGGGCTTGATTTCTTCCTTGACTTCCTCCCAGCCTTCTTCCCCGATTAGAGGAACGAAACGGACAGCGCCAAGTTCTTCAATTTCCACCTCTTCCTGATCAGTCCGGGTAATGCGTATCAGTGTCTGCTCTCTGGTGGAGGGACCGGTCGGGATTACCAGCCGTCCACCAACAGCAAGTTGTTCAATCAGTGAGCGTGGTGCTTCCGGTCCGCCTGCGGCTACAATAATAGCGTCATAAGGCGCATGTTCAGGCCAGCCAAGGGTTCCGTCACCGCATAAGACGTGGACATTATCGTATTTTAGTTGCTTTAACCGGTTTTCTGACTGGAGGGCAAGGCTCTGATGGCGTTCAATGGTATACACGTCCCTGGCAATCCGCGACAGAATGGCGGCTGCATAGCCGGACCCTGTTCCGATTTCCAGGACCCTGTCATCCGGCCCCAGTTGCAGGGCTTCGGCCATAAGTGCCACGATATAGGGCTGGGATATGGTCTGACCCTCCTCGATAGGCAGGGGCGTATCGTCATAGGCGAATTCGAGTAGATGGACACCGACAAATTTTTCCCTTGGCACTGTGGCCATGGCTGTCAATACCGCGTTATCCTGAATACCCCTGCTTTTGAGAAGACTGATGAAGGCAGCCTTGTCGTATTTAATCAATTTTTCCACTACCAGGAACCCCCTGCTTCAAAGCCACCAGAAAGCCTGGTGACAACCATTTCCTGTTTAATATTTTTAAAAATCAATTGGTTAAGTGTAACCACTTTACCACAAATTAAATTTGCGAAACCTGATCTAAATCAATAAATATAATGAAAAACATGCGTATGTTTACAAATGAAAAAACAGTAAATATCTTATCTAAAATCATGTAAACAGGAGTGGAATCAGGATGCTTAAAAAACTGTGTGATTATCTGGACAAGCATAATATTCGCTACCTTACCATGCGACATTCTCCTGCAATTACTGCCCAGGAGATTGCCGAAGCAGCACATATCCATGGACAGGAGTTTGCAAAAACCGTGATAGTAAATCTTGATGGAAATCTGGTTATGGCGGTGTTACCGGCTTCAGAAAAGCTGGATACGGATTTGCTATTAACCGCGGGCCATGGGGAGAAAGCAGAACTGGCAGGGGAGAGCGAATTTCAGAATCGATTTCCGGAATGCGAGGTAGGCGCAATGCCACCTTTCGGCAATCTTTTTGATATGGATGTCTATATTGAAGAAAGCATGACTTCAAATAACAACATTACTTTCAATGCGGGCACACACACTGAACTGATTCAAATGTCAATGGAGGATTTTCTAAACCTGCTGCAACCCAGTGTAGTGCGGATATGCAAATCCTATACTGAATGATTCGTCCCTTGTTTTGCCTATTTTTTAAACCTGGTTTCACAGATTAGCTTTCCCGGTATGGGATATCATCTATTGGTTGAAAGATATAAGATATATACAGCCTTAAGTGCTGCAAACTCATATTTGGAGATTTGTCTCAATGAAGGAAAGCACCTCTCATATAATCTGGTTCGATCAGATTAGCAGGGGTGATGTCTCGCGAGTCGGCGGCAAGAATGCATCTCTCGGGGAGATGATTGTCGCGCTGAAAAAGGAACGAATTCAGGTCCCGGAAGGTTTTGCTACAACTGCTGATGCTTACTGGATATTTGTCTCGGCAAATAAACTGGAAGTAGTAATCAAGGAAAATCTCTCCAAATTACACTCCAATCAAATCGAACTTTCACATGCCGGTCTGTCCATTCGAAATGCCTTCTATCGAAGCAAGTGGCCAGATCAGACTATATCCGAAATTCAGGCCGCCTATGAATTGTTATCTGATAAAACTGGTAAAGCAAACGTTGATGTTGCGGTCCGATCAAGCGCAACTGCTGAAGATTTACCTGAGGCAAGTTTTGCCGGACAACAGGAAAGTTTTTTAAATATTCGCGGTGAAGATGCATTACTTGATGCCTGTCGCAAGTGTTATGCTTCTCTTTTTACTGACAGGGCTATCAGTTACCGGGAAGCAAAGGGATTTGATCATTTAAAAGTCGCTCTTTCAATTGGTATACAAAAAATGGTCCGTTCTGATCTTGGCAGTGCTGGTGTCATGTTCAGTATCGATACGGAAACCGGATTTAATAAGGTTGTAGTCATCAATGCAGCATGGGGCCTGGGTGAAAATATTGTCCAGGGAACAGTTGATCCGGATGAGTACCTGGTATTCAAGTCATTGCTGGGAAATGATAATTTTTATCCAATCATTGAAAGAAAACTCGGCAGCAAGAAACAGAAAATGATATATACATCAAAGGGTGATATACCTACACAAAATATTTCCACCTCTTCATCAGAACGTGATGCTTTTGTACTGGATGATCCGCTAATTCTTCAATTGGCAAAATGGGCCTGCATTATCGAAAAGCATTATGGCATACCCATGGATATTGAATGGGCCCGTGATGGAGAAACCGGGGAATTATTTATCGTCCAGGCCCGACCAGAGACGGTACAATCCCAGAAAGCTGTGTCTTCATTTAGGTCCTGGCAAATTGAATCGGGTGGCAAAAAACTCGGCAAGGGGCTTGCCATCGGGCAGGGCGTGGTGTCTGCACCGGTATGCATAATAAATAACTCACAAGATATTGAACATTATGTTGATGGTACGATACTGGTCACAGAGACAACTGATCCTGACTGGGTGCCGGTAATGAAAAATGCGGCAGCCATCATTACTGATTATGGTGGTCGTACATCGCATGCTGCTATAGTCAGTCGTGAGCTGGGATTACCGGCCATTGTTAGTGCGGGTAATATGACCAGTATCCTGAAAAATAATCAGATTATTACCGTTTCCTGCGCTGAGGGTGATGAAGGATATATCTATGATGGCAAGGTGCAATTCAGCGTGGAAGAAATCGAAATTGGGAGTATTCCTTCCACAAGGACAAAAATCATGCTTAACTTGGCCAACCCGGCTGCTGCATTCAAATGGTGGCGTATTCCGGCAGATGGCATCGGCCTTGCACGAATGGAATTTGTCATAAACAACTATGTCAAGGTTCACCCTATGGCACTGGTTCATTTTTCTGATCAGAGAAATGAATTAGTAAAAAGAGATATTGAGAAATTAACATACGGCTACAAGGTAAAAACTGATTATTTTGTGGATAGATTGTCACTAGGGCTTTCACGCATAGCTGCTGTCTACTATCCAAATCCTGTAATCATTCGCATGAGTGATTTCAAGACCAATGAGTATGCAAACCTCATTGGTGGTTCTGATTTTGAACCTCATGAAGAAAATCCAATGCTGGGATTCAGAGGGGCTTCGCGTTATTACTCGCCATTATATAAGGCCGGCTTTGCACTTGAATGCAAGGCGATACGACGACTTCGTGATGAAATGGGGTTTAAAAATGTGATCGTAATGATTCCGTTTTGTAGAACAGTTGAGGAAGCAGACCTGGTGTTGAAGGCCATGTCTGAAAATGGATTAACCCGTGGAGAGGACGGAATGGAGGTTTATGTCATGTGTGAAATCCCGTCCAATGTAATTTTAGCCAGGGAATTTGCGAAACGTTTTGACGGCTTTTCGATCGGCAGTAATGACTTAACACAGTTAACATTGGGAATAGACCGGGATTCGAGTGAGCTTTCTGGAATCTTCGATGACCAGAATGAGGCGGTTCGCTGGATGATCGAACGTGCAATCAAGGAAGCGCATGCCGGCGGGGCAAAGATAGGCCTGTGTGGTCAGGCACCCAGCGATCATCCCGAGTTTGCAGCTTTCCTTGTAAATTGTGGGATTGATTCCATATCGGTAACACCGGACAGTTTCCTAGAGGTAAAACGTCACGTTGCGACCGCAGAAAAGGCATCAGCCGATTAATGAATTACAAATAATGAAAAAAAAGAGCACCAGAAAGAAATCTATCGCCAAACAAAAGAAATGGTCTCAAAAAGTCACTGAGGAAAGTCATGCATTGGAGCTGGAAGAGGGTGTGTTTACACTCAAGGATCCTTCTGAAATTGCCAAATCTCTCAAGCGTTCAGCCAACCAGAGTAAACAAAGAAAATCTGATCCCTTCCGATCTGCGATGTCGATGCTTACATTTTATATCAACCGCGCAGGCAAGCAGTTACCCGAGACACAAAGAGCAAAGCTGGAGGCGGCAAAAGATGAACTGAGAACAGTTTTTTGTAAACCACGAAAGAAAACGAAATGATCTTTATGAATTCAATATTCGATATTAGATAAATTAAAAGTAGTTATTACCAGAAAAATAATATTGCACTAATTAATGAGGAATTGATCATGTCACTTTTATGCGTTGTGGCCGGGCAGAGCCGGGTAAGATTTTTTATTCAGGAAAGCGCCGGGAAACCTTTGGAGGAAATGCCTGGTTTGGAGAATCCAGAAGGTCGTCTGCATAAACGGGATCTGACCAGTGATCGTCCCGGTCGCACCTTCGATAGCAAAGGTGCAACGCGACATGCAAAAGAACAGAAAACTGATGTTAAAAAACAGATCGCCATCAATTTTGCCAAGCAAATCACTTCTTATCTGGAAGACAGAATGAATGAATATAATGAGTTGGTGTTGATTGCACCACCAGCATTTCTTGGTTTGTTACGTGAAAACCTGCACGAGAACCTGGTGAAACTTGTAGCCAGGGAAATCGACAGGGACATTGTGTCCAGTGATGTAAAAGAGATTCAACAGTATTTGGAAAAATTCTGATCGCTGATAAATTCCCGTATCTCTTTACTACCTCATTGTTTTATATCAGGGCATACTTATACTCTTAACATGAGAAAATTTGTCGAATATTACAGTCCTGGTGATATTTCCACCTATATCTGGGATACCAAGTACCGTTATAAAAACGCCGATGAGACAGGTGATAAAAGCATTGAAGATACCTGGCGAAGAGTAGCCACCGCACTAGCCAGTGTCGAATCTGATCCCGGAAGGTGGCAAAACAGTTTCTATAATGCCTTAAAGGATTTCAGATTCATCCCCGGGGGGCGTATCCTTGCCGGCGCCGGAACTGACTACAGGGTGACCTTGTTTAACTGTTTTGTGATGGGCAATATTAATGATTCCATTGACGGTATCTTCAATGCTCTTAAAGAGGGCGCCATCACCATGCAACAAGGCGGTGGTGTAGGATATGATTTCTCAACTTTACGTCCCCATGGTACACAGGCCCGCCAGGTCAACCGTATGGCATCCGGACCTGTCTCGTTTATGCGGATCTGGGATTCGATGTGCCAGACTCTGGTCTCATCCGGGCCAAGGCGCGGTGCCATGATGGCGACTCTGCGCTGTGACCATCCCGATATTGAAAATTTCATCAACAGCAAGCGCGACAGCCTCGAACTACGCAATTTCAATATCTCTGTGCTGGTCACAGATGAATTCATGCAGGCCATTCATAACGATCTGGACTGGCCACTGGTATTCCCGACAAGCGGACTAGAACAAGATGAAAAGTGCAACAAGCGCGATATCATTAAAAAGCAATGGTCCGGCAGATATGAGCCAGTTCCCTGCAGGATATTCCGCATTGTTAAAGCACGCTCTCTATGGGACCAGATAGTCAGCGCCAGTTACCATTCCGCAGAACCCGGTGTCTTGTTTATTGATCGGATAAATCGCCTAAATAACCTTTGGTACCATGAGAATATTGGTGCGACCAACCCTTGCGGTGAAATCCCCCTGCCGGCATACGGTGCCTGTGACCTGGGTTCTATAAACCTGACACGATTCATAAAAAATCCATTTACCACGACTGCAAGCCTCGACCTGGACGGAATAAAAAATATAGTCCCACTTGCTGTGCGCATGCTGGATAACGTGATAGATGTGTCCCGCTTTCCGTTACCTGAACAGAAACGGCAGGCAAGGAATACACGCCGTGTTGGCTTGGGACTTACCGGTCTGGCTGACGCCCTTATCATGCTTGGTTTCAGCTATAGTGAGGAAAGCGCCCGTGATCTTGCAGGAACCATAATGCAGACGATTAACCATACCGCATACCGTTCATCCATTAAGCTGGCGCAGGAAAAGGGAAGTTTCCCCCTGCTGGACAAGAATAAGCATCTTGAGGGCGAATTCATCAAAACACTGCCCGCTGATATTTGTAATGCAATCAGCCAGCATGGTATTCGCAACAGCCACCTTACGGCGATTGCTCCTACGGGTACCATCAGCCTGTTGGCCGGAAACCTCTCCAGTGGTATCGAGCCGGTTTTTGCATTCGAGCAACAGCGCTATATTCTACAAAATGATACTCGCAAGCCTTATCAACTTGAGGATTATGCCTGGAGATTATGGCAGCAAACAGGCAATGGAAATCCTCCCAGAAAAACTTTCATTTGCGCACAAGAGCTGGAACCAGAAATGCATCTTCGGATGCAGGCTGCTATACAGGCACATGTTGACAACAGTATTTCCAAAACAATCAATATTCCGGTTGAATATGATTTTTCAGAGTTCAAGTCGGTGTATGAACTAGCATATCAGCTGGGCCTGAAAAGCTGCACGGTATTCCGTCCAAACCCGGTGACTGGAGAAGTATTGCGTTCAAGAAAAGAACCCCTGGAGGGCGAACATTGTTGTAATGTTTTCCTGTGAAGGGTTTTTATTGGCTATTACTATTTAATCCCTCAATTTGAAGAATATCTGCATAAGACTGATAAAGTCACCATTTTGGTACCACATCAGTTTACCTCTTCTGGATCATAGCCGAGGTTAGGTGCCAGCCATTTCTCCATCTTGTGTAATTCAATTCCTTTTCTATGTGCATAATCCCTGACCTGGTCACGATTAATCTGGCCCACCCCAAAATAGCGTGATTCGGGATGTGAAAAATACAGGCCACTGACAGCAGAAGCGGGTAACATGGCATAGCTTTCCGTCAAAGTAATACCTGTATTCTTTTCGACATCAAGTAGTTTCCATAATAACGGTTTCTCGGTATGGTCCGGGTAGGCCGGGTATCCAGGGGCCGGGCGTATGCCACGGTATTTTTCTGCAATTAAATCTTTGTTATCCAGTGATTCATCTTTACCATAAGCCCAGTATTTCTTTCTTACGCGCTGGTGTAGTCGTTCAGCGAAAGCCTCGGCAAAGCGATCTGTCAGGGCCTTGAGCATGATTACATGATAATCGTCGTGGTCAGATTCAAACTGTCTGATTTTTTCTTCCATACCAAAACCGGCTGCAACCGTAAAGGCACCAATATAATCTTGCTTGCCGGACTCGCCCGGTGCAATAAAATCTGCCAGGGCATAATTGGCCTGCCCGGGCGGTCTTTTTTGCTGTTGCCGAAGGGTATGCAATGTCATCAAAAGACCCTCACGTTTCTCATTTGTATAGATTTCGATATCATCATGATAAATGGTGTTTGCTGGAAACAAACCCATTACTCCCCTTGCAGTAAACCATTTTTCCTTGATAATCAGGTCCAGCATTTTCTTTGCTTCTTTGTAGAGTTTTGTGGCCTCTTTACCGACCACCTCATCTTCCAGAATGCGTGGAAATTTGCCGGCCAGTTCCCAGGCGAGAAAGAACGGTGTCCAGTCAAAATACTCTGTTAATTCCGACAATGGGTAATCATCAAAAACTTCGATTCCAAGTTTCGAGGGAGTTGGTGGTGTATAGTTATCCCAATCAGTCTTGAAATGATTTTCACGCGCCTGCTCAATTGATAACCAGTTAATTTTTTTCTGTCTCCCTGTATGACGTTCCCGTACCTGATCGTATTCTTCACGAATTTTATCAACGAAACTGTTGCGGCTAGTTTTACTGACGAGGTTCTGCGCAACGCCTACGGCACGTGACGCATCTCTGACATGCACAACAGGCTGATCATACTGAGGATCTATTTTTACAGCTGTGTGTGCACGTGAAGTCGTTGCGCCACCAATCAATAATGGCAAATTGAATTTCTGCCTTTTCATTTCCTTGGCGACATGAACCATTTCGTCAAGTGATGGTGTAATCAGTCCACTGAGACCTATGATGTGTGCATTATGGTCTTTTGCTGTTTGCAGGATTTTCTCGGCGGGCACCATAACACCAAGGTCGATGATCTCGAAGTTATTACATTGCAGTACGACGCCGACGATATTCTTGCCAATGTCATGCACATCACCCTTTACAGTGGCCATGACAATGGTGCCATTATTTTTACCCGTATCACCGCTACGCTTTTTTTCTTCTTCGATAAAAGGTATCAGGTAGGCCACAGCCTTTTTCATGACACGGGCACTCTTAACGACCTGTGGCAAAAACATCTTCCCTGAGCCAAACAGGTCGCCGACTACATTCATGCCATCCATCAATGGACCTTCTATTACTTCCAGAGGTTTGTCATATCCCTGGCGCGCTTCTTCAGTATCTTCTTCAATATAATCAGAGATGCCCTTGACCAGGGCATGGGTCAAACGCTCATTTATTGATCTCTTACGCCAGGCATCATCAACTTTCTTTTCCTTACTGGTTCCGGCCTTCACAGTTTCTGCGAATTCCACCAATCGATCAGTGGCATCTTCATGCCGGTTCAGAAGCACATCCTCGACATATTCAAGCAGTTCCTTATCAATCTCATCATAAATCTCCAGTTGGCCGGCATTGACAATGCCCATGTCCATTCCCGCCTGGATCCCGTGGTAGAGAAATGCAGCATGCATGGCCTCGCGTACCGGATTATTACCCCTGAAAGAAAACGAGACATTACTGAGACCACCACTTACCAGGGCATAGGGAAGATGCTCCTTGATCAGACGGGTGGCCTCGAAGAAAGAGACGGCATAGTTATTGTGTTCTTCCATGCCGGTGGCGACCGTGAGGATATTCGGATCAAAAATGATATCCTCGGGCGGGAAGTCGACCTTATTTACTAAAATGTCATAAGAGCGCTTGCAGACTTCAAAGCGACGTTCTGTAGAGTCGGCCTGGCCTTTTTCATCAAATGCCATCACAATCGCAGCCGCCCCGTAGCGCTTGACCGCCCGAGCATGCTCAATAAATTTTTCCTCGCCTTCCTTGAGACTGATCGAATTAACGATCCCCTTGCCCTGGATGCAGCGCAGACCGGCTTCGATCACGGTCCACTTGGATGAGTCAATCATGATAGGTACGCGACTGATGTCCGGTTCTGAGGCGATCAGGTTAAGAAAATCATGCATCAATTCCTCGGATTCCAGCATGCCTTCGTCCATGCAGACATCAATAATCTGGGCACCGTTTTCCACCTGCTGATGGGCGATTTCCACTGCCCCTTCCAGATCCTGCTCTTCCTTGATGAGACGCAGGAATTTGGGTGAACCGGAAACGTTGGTTCGTTCCCCGACATTTACGAAGTTGGTGTCCGGGGTAATATTAAATGCCTCCAGTCCACTCAGGCGCTGGTAGCGTGGCAGTGCCGGAATTGCACGGGGCAATTTACCGGCAACGGCTTCCGCGATCGCCTTGATATGTTCCGGTGTAGTACCACAACAGCCACCGACGATGTTTACCAAACCACTTGAAGCCCACTCTTCGATATGTTCCGCCATGGGGCCAGGTTCCAGATCATATTCACCAAACTCGTTGGGCAAGCCGGCATTAGGGTGGGCGCTGACCCAGGTATCGGCAACAATAGACAGGTCTTCAATATATTGACGTAAATCCCCAGGGCCGAGTGCGCAATTAAGACCAATAGACAGTGGCCTGGCGTGACGTAACGAATTCCAGAATGCTTCTGTAGTCTGGCCGGTAAGAGTTCGTCCCGAGGCATCGGTGATGGTGCCGGAGATCATGACCGGTAATGATATGCCGTGATTTTCAAAGAACTGGTCAATGGCATATAACGCGGCCTTGGCATTGAGAGTGTCGAAGATGGTTTCAACCAGAAGCAGGTCAGTACCACCGTCAATCAGGCCGCGCAAGGCCTCGGTATAAGCCCCAACCAGGGTCATGAAATCAATGTTACGGTAGCCCGGGTTATTAACATCCGGGGATATGGAGGCGGTCCGGTTGGTCGGTCCAAGGACACCGGTGACAAAACACGGCTTGCCCGGAGCTTTCGCTTCAAATTCATCGGCAACGCGGCGCGCCAGAGCCGCACCAGCTTGGTTCAGTTCATAGACCAGGTCTTCCATGGCGTAATCTGCCATGGCAATCGCGGTGGAATTAAATGTATTGGTTTCAATGATGTCTGCGCCGGCCTCCAGGTAAGCACGGTGGATCGCCTCGATCACATCTGGCCGGGTAATGGAGAGCAGGTCATTATTGCCTTTTAAATCACAGCGATGATCGGCAAATCGTTTGCCCCGATAATCATCCTCGTTGAGTTGGTAGGACTGGATCAGGGTCCCCATGCCGCCATCGAGCACAAGGATACGCTGCTCCAGTAATGACTGAAGTTGAGCCAGGCGATCAGAGCTGGGTGTATGGTTGGACATAAAATAAAAAGCGCACTTTATCCGGTAAAAATGCAGCGCGCATTGTACCCCTTTCGGGGTCAGCTATGCCAAGCGAGATTACTTGCGTTTTCCGATGGGCACGTAGTCCCGCAAGTTAGGGCCGGTATAGATCTGGCGCGGGCGGCCAATCTTGCGATCATTGGATTCCATCATTTCTTTCCAGTGGGCAACCCAGCCGGGTAGTCGGCCAATGGCAAACATGACCGTGAACATATTGGTCGGAATCCCCATGGCCTTGTAGAGGATACCACTGTAAAAATCCACATTGGGGTAAAGGTTGCGTTCTATAAAGAAATCATCTTCAAGGGCTACGCTTTCCAGCTCCTTGGCGATATCCAGCAGCGGGTCATAGATGCCTTTCTTGCTGAGAATGGTGGCAGTCATTTCTCGCAGTATGGTGGCGCGGGGATCATAGTTTTTGTAAACACGGTGCCCAAAACCCATCAGCCGTGCATTGGCTTTTTTGTCCTTGACCTCCTGGACGAAATCCTGGCAGCTTATCCCGGTTTCCTGGATATGTTGCAGCATGTCGATCACGGCCTCATTGGCGCCGCCGTGCAATGGCCCTGAAAGGGCAGCAACACCGGCACTGATCGTCGCAAACAGGTTGGGCAGAGAGGAACCCACCAGACGAACTGTGGAAGTGGAACAGTTCTGTTCATGATCAGCGTGCAGTATCAGCAACATGTTTAAGGCCCTGACCACGTCTTCATCGATTTGATATTCCTCGGTCGGCATGGCGTACATCATCCGCAGGAAATTGGCGCAGTAACTGAGGTTATTTAATGGGTACATCAATGGCCGACCAATACTCTTCTTGTATGAAAAAGCGGCGAGAGTACGCAACTTTGAAATCAGCCGGGCCGCTGTGACCTCTACGTTTTCAAACGGATTAATAGATTCCGGGTAGTAGGCTGACAAGGTATTGACCATGGATTGCAGGATCGCCATGGGATGGGCTGACTGTGGATAGCCATCAAAGAAGTGCTTCATGTCTTCGTGGATCAGGCTATGCGTGGTCAGCAGTTGAGAAAAATGATCCAGCTGCTGTCTAGTCGGTAACTCTCCGTATATCAATAGATAACTCGTTTCTACAAAAGTTGAATGCTGGGCGAGTTGCTCGATCGGGATCCCCCGGTAACGCAGAATGCCATTTTCACCATCCAGGTAGGTAATAGCACTGCGGGTGGCGCCGGTGTTCATGTAACCACTGTCCAGGGTGATGAAGCCAGTGCTGCTCCTTAGCTGGCTAATATCTATGGCCTTTTCGCCCTCAGAACCGATAACGATAGGCAATTCGTATTCCTTGCCCTCGATAATCAATTTTGCAGTTGAACTCATAATATCTATCTTATAACAGTTAATTAAAAATTATAGGGAATCCGTGCGCGACTAACGTCGCCACAAATTCCGGAAATTTTGCCCCCAACTGATAAGCTACTGACCCCGTCAGTGAGCTTCTGTCTGTTTGAATAGATCTTCAGGATTAGTGCGCTGCATTATGCACTATTTTTCACGTCTGTCTAATCTAAAAATAATTCTCCCGCACAAACTTAGTGCAAAATTAAAGACTTAGCAGATTTTACAACGAATATAAACAGAGTAAAACAGGATCACCAGAATCAGCCAGATGCAGGCCAGCGTACCCAGAATCTGGCCGTTACTACTGACCAGCCAGGACAGGCTGGTTTCAGGGTCAACTTCCGTGAGTTTCTTGATGAGTTTGATAGCTATGACCACACCGGCATGTATACCGATACATTGATAAAGTGTGTTCTTTTGCTGACGTACCAGGGACAAAAACACGCCGAAGGCCATCAGGCTGAAAAACGTACTGATTATGTTGGGGTCAAGAAAGCGTGAGAAAAGCAACGGCAGCATCTGCAGGCCGGTATGCCATTCAATCGTTGTATGTGACGGCGCTGTATCAAACTGTAGAAAATGAACAGCCGCGTAGATCAGGCTGCTAACGAGGATCGCAGTCCTCGTACCACTGAGTTTCATTAACGCGCCCTGTAAAGCCCCGCGGTAAAGGGTTTCCTCGATCAGGCCGACAGTCAGCCCAGTGATCAGAGCCTTAAGCAGGATCAGGGGGATGGAGCCAAACTCCTGTTCAAGCCGATGAATCCCCAGGAGAAATAACACGATTTCCAGTATCAGCATGATCAGAATGCCAATGGCTAACCCTTTAAGGATATCGTTACGCCAGCCCGGGCTACGTTGATAACCGATAATCTGCCAGGACAGTACGTATTTGCAACGAAGATAGGCCAATATCAGTAAAAAACCGCTTAAGCTAGACAGGTGCACCATGATTTTTCCAAATTCGACCGTCGCGAACAGGGAAATCAGCCAGTAGGCGGGATAGGCAAACAGGGCACCACAAACCAGGGCCAGTAAACTCAATAGAAACAGGACAATAACCGCACGCATGGCGGATAGCGTAACAGATTATCCTGTTGACTTGATAACACGGACGGATTACCGTTTTCGCCGCTTTCTGACTGACGAAGGAACATGGGGAAACGTCTGACAAAAATCTATACACGAACCGGCGATGACGGGACCACTGGACTGGGTAATGGGGAGCGTGCAGATAAGGATTCCCCACGTATCACGGTGCTCGGCGATATTGACGAGCTTAACAGTTTGCTGGGAACCTTGATTGCCAGTGGCGTGAAAGATGACCTTGCCGGTTATCTTTTAAACATCCAGCATCGCCTGTTTGATATCGGCGCCGAAATTTCGGTGCCCGGTAATGCGACCACCAGTGCCGCCCATATCACTCGCCTGGAAGAATTAATCGATAATTATAATGAAGACCTCGCGCCGCTGGAGGAATTTATTTTACCCGGTGGCACCGTGTCAGCATCTTTATGCCATCTCTGCCGTTCTGTTTGTCGTCGTATGGAGAGACATCTGGTTGGCATGGCACGCAAGGAATTCGTAAACCAGAACACGCTGATATTTATCAACAGGTTGTCTGATCTGTTATTTGTATTTGCACGGGTAATTAACCAGGAGAAAAAGGGCAAGGAAGTTTATTGGGACAAGGATCGTTTGAAACGTTCGGTTTGAATACTTACTTCTCAAGCAGTAACAGCTGTCCTTCCCGTTTTAACTTGATCTTACTCAGGAAACTGTTACCAAGAAGGATAATTCGGGGGAAATCATCATCATGCACGACACCCTCAATATCATTTAACACAATATCGCCAACTGATACTTTTTTGAGATTGACGACGTAAATCCTGGAATAACCCGCCGCTGTTTCTGAGAGGCCTTCCTGGCCATCCATTCTGAAATTCAGACCCAGACGCTTTGCCGTTTGGCGATTCATGGCGACACTACTGGCACCGGTATCAACCAGAAATTGCACCTGGAAATCATTGATACTGCCATTAACCAGGTACATTTCATTTGTCGGTGCAATTGATACAGTCCTTCCTGGTTCAGTTTCTCTGAATTTTATACTGACCTGGCTTCCCAGGGTATAACTTTTTTGTTCACCATCGACTTCAAGTATCGCCTCATTGCTGTTTGCAGAGATTAAGGTGACACCCTCCGGGCTGGTCATATTTTTTCTCAAAACACGCTGTTTGCCGTCAATTATAATGATGGCCTTGTCCTTAAATAGCCCCACAACCTTGATTTTGTTCATGGCAAGGGAATGACTGCAGACAAAAACCAGCAGTATGAAGAAACCTTGAATTATACGTATCATGAGACCAGATAGTATATGAGAATGATTTAAATTAAATAAGCAGTTCTGTTAAATTCAGACAATTATTCCTGCTATAGTTCGTTCTAGACTTTAATGATAAAACCAGATATTTAAGAGATTTAATCATGATCATTATCCTGCATCCTGATACCGACCAGTCTGCTGAGCCTTACAAAAAGCTGGTCGAATATCTCGATACATTGCCGGGCATCAGATACCGAACCCATGAAGTTCTCGGTGCTCAACAGAGACTGACCGAGCTTTATCTGATAGGTGATACCTCGACCCTCGATTCAGAAATGATGGAGAGCTTTGAGGTGGTCGAGCGCGTGGTTCGTATTTCCCGCGAGTACCGTGTCCTTGGCCGTCACAAGGATGACCAGCGCTCGGGTGAATTTACCTATAATGGTGTGTGCTTCTCACAGGATAATCTGCATCTGTTTGCCGGTCTCTGTGCGGTCGACACGCGAGAACATGTCGAACTCATGTTTAAACACCTGCAGGCCCATGATCAGGTTTGCGCACGTATGGGCGCTTACAAACCACGGACGAATCCTTACTCATTCCAGGGGCATGGCCAGTCGTGCCTGCCATATGTTTTCGAACTGGCCGGTCAATACGGAATCAAGGTTATCGCCATGGAAATCACACACGACGATCAGATCCAGGAAATACGTGATGCACTGGCTGACTCTGGAAATCCAACTGGGGTGATCTTGCAAATCGGGACACGAAACATCCAGAATTTTGAATTATTGAAAAGCGTCGGGCGGCAGCAGGAGTATCCGGTGCTTCTCAAGCGTGGTTTTGGTATTACCCTCGAAGAATCATTGAATGCGGCTGAGTACCTCGCCAGCGAAGGCAATCGCAGGGTCATTTTTTGTTTGCGGGGCATGAAGACCAACATGGGTGATCCTCATCGTAATCTCGTGGATTTTGCCCATGTACCCGTCATCAAGCGCATGACCCACATGCCGGTTTGTATAGATCCCTCGCATTCTGTCGGCAACCGACTGTCATCCCCGGACCATCTTATGGACGTCATGCATGTGACGGCACAGGGTATCATTGCCGGCGCCAACATGGTGTTGGTGGATTTCCATCCTGATCCCACCAAGGCTTTGGTGGATGGTCCTCAGGCATTGCTGCTGGATGAACTGCCATGGTTTATTGAAGATATGCGGATTGCCCGAGAAGCCTATGAAAAGCGTGCATCTCTGGCCAATCAGTATGTCTGAAGCAATACCCGGTCATTTTCAGGAACGGTATCAATATTCCAGTGCTCTATGCCCCAGTTGAGTATTTCCTGGCAAGAGCCATTACGCAGTTCCGGATCAGGGGATTGGCCCAGGAACATCAGGGCCTGGAAAAGGGTTTTCGCACCGTCCTTGCTGTTAATAGCGGGCGCATGGTTTTGCTTGCTGATTTTTTTCCCCTCCTGGTTCAGGGCTACGGGATGATGAACATAGTCCGGTCGTGAATAACCGAGCAATTGCTGCAAATAGATTTGTCGTAGTGTTGAGTCGAGTAAATCAGTGCCCCTGATAATTTCGGTCACACCCTGCAACTGATCGTCTATTACGGTGGCAAGATGATAGGCAATATAGCCATCGGAACGCTTGATTATGAAGTCACCAGACACCTCTTCAAGGCATTGACTGACGTCACCCTGTATCCGATCGATAAAGCGGATTATGCGATCATCAGTTCGTATCCGGAGAGCACAGGATTTCCTGTTTCGCTTGATACCCGTGCGACAGGACCCCGGATATGCCCGGCCCTTGGTCTCGCTCCGTGTGCATGAACAGGGGTAAACCAGTTGTCTGGATTCAAGGTCTGCGAGAATTTCCCGGTAAATGGATATGCGCCGGCTTTGATAGACGACCTCGTCATCCCAGACCATCCCCAATGCCTCAAGAGTGCACAGAATGTGCTCGGCGGCACCAGTTTGATTACGTGGTAAATCAATATCATCTATTCTCAGCAACCATTTGCCATGTTGTTTTCGGCTGTGAAGATAACTGGCCAGTGCCGCAATGACAGAGCCTGAATGGAGGGGGCCTGTTGGTGAGGGGGCAAACCTGCCTACCGAATATTTATTGGTATGTGTTTTTTCCTGCATTGCCCGGGAGTGCCCGTGCAGAATCAGCCGAGATGACGTTCCTTGATCTCGTCCAGGGTTTTGCAGTCAATACACAGCGTGGCAGTTGGCCTTGCCTCAAGACGACGTATCCCGATTTCCACACCACAGATTTCGCAGTAGCCGTAATCACCATTGTCGAGATCTATCAATGATTCATCGATTTTCTTGATCAGTTTCCTCTCCCGATCCCTGGTCCTGAGTTCCAGTGCAAATTCTTCTTCTTGGGTAGCACGGTCATTGGGATCCGGGAAATTAGCCGCCTCATCACGCATGTGGTGGACTGTGCGGTCGACTTCTTCCATTAATTCTCTCTTCCAGTTCAACAACAACTCGCGAAAATGATCGGCCTGATCAGGGCCCATATAGTCTTCACCACTCTTGATTTTGTAAGGTTTGAAATCACCCTTTTCAACAGGGCTAGTGGTTGCAGACCGGTTCTTCTTGATACTGGATACCTTGTTCATTTTACCCTTAATGGCTGGCTGTTTCGGCTTTCTGGAAACCTTCTTTTTTGCTGTCTTTTTCTTGGTTATTTTTTTTCTTTTAGTTGTTTTCTTTTTAGCGGTTCTCTTCTTGGACGCAGGGGCCTTCTTGGCTGTCTTTTTCTTTTTGGCAGCCTTCTTTTTTGCTGTTTTTTTCTTTACAGCAGCTTTCTTTTTAGCGGTTTTTTTCTTCGCCGATTTCTTCTTTTTAGGCATTCTTAAATCTCCGCCCCTAAAAAATAAGCGTGCATCTATACCAGAAAGAAATTAGAGAGGCAACTGAATTTCATGGGGTCTGGGCTGGTTGTAACTTCTCGACCCAGAGCCTCGTTGCACCACAGACAGCCGCTGGCAGAGCGAGAAAATTTATGACCGGGATTAGGGTCAGCAACATGATGCCGAGTCCGAACCCATAGACGAGTGATCGCCTTGCTTTTAGGCGGTTTCGCAGTTCATCAAACAGGATGCCATGATTGCCCATGGGGAAGTCCATATATTCCAATGCCAGCATCCAGGCACCAAAAATAAACCATAGAAACGGCGCGGCAAGATTCACCATGGGAATGAAAAACAGGATGATTAACGGCAGGGCACGAATGACAAAATATATGAATTTCCGCAGTTCCGAGACCAGGGCATTTTTAATCTCCTGGAATATCCTGCCGGGACCAGTGCTGTTATTTTCCACCGCACTGCCGATAAGCTGAATTTCAACATGCTCAGCCAGAAATCCGTTAAAAGGTGCCGCAATCAAGTTGGCAATAATAGAAAAGCAAAAAAACACAACGGTCAGTGCAATAATGATAAAGACAGGCCAGAGTAGCCACTGTAACCATTCCCACCAGCCCGTCAGGGTAGAGTTGATGAAATCACTCAGCATATTGGCGCCAAAAAAGATTGCCGTCGTGAACAGTGCAATATTGATTAATAGCGGGACCAGGACAAAGAGCCGGATACCTGGTTTGGTCAGCAAGCCAAAGCCACTGAAGGCATATTTAAATCCCGTGATGATATCGGTCATGGGTCAGGGTAATTGACGGGCTTGCCTGCCAGCCATCTTTGATGTGTTCGACGACCACGTTTGTGTAAAGCCCACCGCGGACATTAAAGCGCGATGTGAGGCGCATAAAACGGGGATTCGTGGCTGCCACAAGATCTTCCAGTATCCGGTTTGTCACTGCCTCATGAAATGCACCCTCATCACGATAGGACCAGATGTACAATTTCAGTGACTTTAATTCCACACATTGCTGATCGGGCACATAATCCAGCTTCAGTACCGCAAAATCCGGTTGTCCGGTCTTCGGGCACAGACAGGTAAACTCGGGAATTTCGATATGAATCGTGTAATCCCGATCGGGATTCGGGTTTTCAAAAGTTTCCAGCTGTTTTGATGGTTTGGCTGACATGGTTTTGATGGTAAAACGAATAAAAAATTACCAATTAACCTTATCACATAACAGACAAAGAGTTAGTTATCTTTTTTCATTTGTATTATTAATATGCTAAAATATTAATTTATTTATCATATAGTTATATAATTAAATTAAAGTAAATAGTAGACTTGATAACACGCTTGTCTGTCTTCACTGAACTCTGTATTGTTACGCTCCATGCGATTGCGCAAAATAAAACTTTCCGGCTTTAAATCTTTTGTTGATCCTACCACCCTGATTGTCCCGACTAACCTGACTGGAGTCGTTGGACCTAACGGTTGTGGCAAATCCAACATCATTGATGCCGTTATGTGGGTCATGGGTGAGAGTTCAGCCAAGCATTTACGTGGTGATGCCCTGACGGATGTCATTTTTAACGGTTCCAGTGCCCGTAATCCCGTGGGGCAAGCCTCAGTCGAATTGATGTTTGACAACACCGAGAACAAACTGGGTGGTCAGTATGCCAGTTACGATGAAATTTCCATCAAGCGTCAGATCAATCGTGAGTCCATATCGACCTATTTCCTGAATGGCACCCGCTGCCGGCGCCGGGATATTACCGCTATATTCCTTGGAACCGGATTAGGGCCAAGAAGTTATGCCATTATTGAACAAGGCATGATTTCCCGATTGATCGAAGCCAAGCCTGAAGAACTGCGTACCTTTATAGAAGAAGCAGCAGGTATTTCCAAATACCGGGAACGTCGTCGCGAGACCGAGAACCGTATCCGTAACACCCGCGAAAATATTGCCCGCCTCAATGACATTCTCGAAGAACTCGACAAGCAATTGAAACACCTGCAACGCCAGGCCAAAGCTGCCGAGCGATATCAGTTACTCAAAAAGGAGCAAAGGCAACTTGAAGCGGAGATACAGGCATTAAATTGGAAATCACTTAATGAACTTGCTGGTAAGCAGCTGCAAGAGATTAGAGAGCATGAGAATCGCGTTGAGGCAGCGGTTTCTGATCAACGCATAGTTGAAAAGGAGATCGTGCAACATCGGGAATCACTGACCACGTCCAATGAAGACTATAACGAGGTTCAGTCAGAATACTATCGAGTTGGTGGGGAGATCTCGCGGCTTGAGCAAAAGATTCAGCATATCAATGAAAAAATCCAGGATGCGAGGCTGGGTCTCGAGCAAATCAATACGGAACAACAACAGCTTACTGAGCAACTCGAACAGGACGAGGAGCAACTGAAACAGCTGGCGACGACCCGGGAAGGGCTTGAGCCACAGCTCAAAGGCTCCCGGGAAGAGAGTGACAAGGCCTATTCCTGGCTGACGGAGTCAGAACAGGCCATGCAAGCCTGGCAAACCGAATGGGAAGAATTCAATCGCACGGCAAACGGCTATTCCAGGCGTAGTGAAGTTGCAAGGACTCGGATAGAACACCTGAATGATAGCCTCGAAGAAATACGACAACGCCAGAGGAACCTGAAACAGGAACTGGAAGAGATGGATACCAGTGACAGTGAAACTGCCATCAAGCAGAATGATACCGAGCTTAAGTCTGCCAGCAAGACCCGAGATGAGATCGAAAAGTCACTGAAACACAAACGCGAAACACTGCAGTCAACCCGAAAACTGCACCAGGATCAAACCAGGGCCCTGAACCTCCAGCGCAGTCAGTGCCAGAAATTGGAGGGTAGCCTTGCCTCACTGGAGGCATTACAGCGTAATGCCATGACCGGCAGTAATCCGACCTTGAAGAAATGGTTGCAAAAGCACGATCTTGAAAATGCGCCGAGACTCGCCCAGCGGGTTGTCGTAGAGACTGAATGGGCCTGTGCGGTTGAATCGGTACTGGGCCGTTTCATGCAGGATATCTGCATTGACGATTTGTCTGACTACCTAGATGAAATTAGCAATTTGAATGGCAGTGAACTGGGTCTTATTGGTACATCAGAACAGGTTGCTGCCGAAAACCAGTCCCGTTTCCCATCACTTGCAGATAAGCTCAAGGATGATTTTCCGCTGCGTCATCTACTCAGTACGGTATACCTGGCAGACGATATTCAGGCTGCCATAGGCATGCGTTCCAATCTCACCGGCGGAGAATCTGTGATCACAGCCGATGGATTCTGGATTGGGCAAAACTGGATACGAGTATGCAGGAGTAATGGACAACAGACCGGGGTAATAAACCGGGAAAAGGAAATTCAAAAATTGAAGTTCGAACTGGATAAGGCCCAGGGCAAGCTGGTTGATCTCGAATCCGCGGCCAGTGATACGTTGACCCAGCTTGAATCTCTTGAGCAGGAGATCCATGAACTTCAGGCTCAACTCAATCGGCAGGAGCAGAAGGTTTCAGAATTAAAGGCTACTCTGACAACTGACAAGGCCGGCGTTGAACAAGCACGTTCCCGCAGCGAGCGAATCGAGGATGAACTGGAAGAACTACATGATCAGGAGCAGGAAGAAATCCAGGAAATGGATAACGTCAATGCTGAACTGGAGCGCATAGAATCTGAGGAATCAGAACTGCAGAAGCAACATGCTGAGCTAGTTGCTTTGAAAGAAAAGCATCAAGACACACTCAGGAAAGCCAGGGAACTGTGGCAAAAAACCCATGAGGAGAGCCACGGCATAGCTTTGCAACTAGAATCTATCTCATCGCAACGGGCCTCACTGGAACAATCCATCAAGCGCAGCCAAATTCAATCAGATCACTTGATAAAACGGGGGGATGAACTTGAAAATACTATCTCTGAAAATCAGGCACCTGTCGGGGAAATAAAAATAGAGCTGGAAGAAAAACTTACTCAAAAAGTTGAATCAGAGAAAAAACTGTCGGAGGCGCGAGGCAAGGTTCAAAATATTGAATCCGACTTGAGAGAAAAAGAGCAACTACGTATTACGCATGAAAATCGCGTCCAGGAATTAAGATCTGGCCTGGAAAGAGCCCGGCTAGATATCCAGGAAACCCGGGTACGTTTGCAGACCATTGAAGAAAAGCTTGCAGAATCCGGACAAAACATAAAAGACATCCTTGCGATGTTGAGTGAGGAAGCAGAGATTTCCACATGGCGTGATAATCTGGATAAAGTTAGCCAGAAGATTCATCGACTGGGTCCAATCAACCTGGCAGCGATTGATGAGTTTACGCAGGTATCAGAACGCAAGAGCTACCTCGACAAGCAGGACAAGGATTTGCACGATGCCCTGCAAACCCTTGAAAGTGCCATTCAGAAGATTGACAAGGAATCCCGCAGTCGCTTCAAGGATACGTTCGACCAGTTGAATGCCAATCTCAAGGAGCTTTTCCCGCAGTTATTTGGCGGAGGGATGTCTTATCTTGAATTGACAGGCGATGATCTTCTGGAAACCGGCGTCACCGTAATGGCAAGACCTCCGGGCAAACGTAACAGTACGATTCATCTTCTGTCCGGAGGTGAAAAGGCATTGACAGCCGTTGCCCTTGTATTCTCCATCTTCAAGCTAAACCCTGCGCCATTTTGCATACTTGATGAGGTTGATGCCCCATTGGATGATGCCAACATTGGCCGTTTTTCAGAATTGGTAGTCTCCATGTCAGATGATATTCAGTTTATTTTTATCACGCATAACAAGATCACCATGGAAATAGCCCATCAATTACTCGGTGTCACCATGCATGAGGCCGGTGTTTCCAGACTGGTCAGTGTTGATGTCGATGAAGCAGTTAAGATGGCGGCAACAGCCTGACCCTGTTCTGGTTCAATATCCAACACATGCAATAACATTTCAGGTTGTTCATGGTTGAACAATGAATGAGCTGAGATTCATCCTCCTAGCTATCGGTATACTGGTTATTCTTGTTATCTATTTATGGGAGACATCAAGACGTAAAAAGCAAATCCGCTCCCGTATTGATAATTACCCATCATCGGAGCCGGAGCAAAAATCACTGTCACCCGTGAAAGGCAGGGAGAATCAGTCAGATATTTCAGCTGCATTAAAACAAATCAGTCATTATCTAAGGCAAAGCAAGCCCGGTGCCAATGAATCTCTTGCTGTAGAATCGGGCGATGACAATAAAAATAGAGACGTAGCAGGATCAAACAAGAGTGATGATGACGGACAGGAAATAATTGCGCTGTATATTATTTCAAATAATCCCTCGGGTATATCCGGTCCGGATATCCTGCATATTATGGAATCGATCGGAATGGTGTTTGGTGAGATGAATATATTTCATTATTTTGATGATCAGGCCGTCAATGGAAACCCCTTGTTCAGTCTCGCCAATATCCACGAGCCCGGAGTGTTTAACATGCAAAATATTGCCGGCTTTTCAACGACTGGTGTAGTGATGTTTTTATGTCTGTCTGAAGGTTCAAATGGTAAAGCAGCATTTGAGAAGATGCTTGAAACGGCGAGAGATATAGCTGCCTCCACCGAGGGACAGTTATGCGATAAATATAAAAGCCCCCTGGATTCGAAAAGGATCGATGAATTACGCGCCATTGCCTCAAAATATCAGGCAGTAAATAATGAGCGATAAAAACCTGAAAAAGCATCATGCGCACCTGTGTAAGCAAATCAATCAGCATAACTACCAGTATTATGTATTGGATGATCCGCTGATTTCAGATGCCGAATATGATCGGCTCATGCGAGAGCTGGAGAAACTTGAGCAGGAACATCCTGAGCTGGCCACCCTGGATTCTCCAACCCAGCGGGTCGGTGCAGCCCCACATAAGGATTTTCCCGAAGTCATTCACACCATACCCATGTTGTCTCTGGCAAACGCATTCGATGAAGACGAGATGCGGGCCTTTGACAAGCGTGTCAGGGACAAACTGGGCCTAGATGTCATCGAATATGCTGCCGAGTCCAAGCTTGATGGCCTGGCGATTACCCTGATATATAAAAATGGAAAATTAATTAAGGGAGCAACCCGCGGTGATGGTTTTTCAGGGGAAGATGTAACAAGTAATGTCAGGACGATCCGGGCAATCCCGTTGATGCTTCGCGACGAGTATCCAGATGTAGTTGAGATCCGTGGCGAAGTCTATTTGAGCAAGCAGGGATTTCATGAATTAAATGTGTCCCGCAAGTTGAACCATGAAAAACTGTTTGCAAACCCCAGAAATGCCGCGGCAGGCAGTTTACGGCAACTGGATCCTGCTATAACGGCAAAACGACCCCTTCGTTTTTATGGGTACAGTGTGGTAGTGCATGCAGGCGGGGATTATCCGGACACACAGACGGGAATCCTGAAACAAATTAAACAATGGGGCCTGCCAGTGACTCCTGATGTTAGGGCTGTTAAAAATATCGAAGGTTGTTTCAAGTATTACCAGGAAATGTCACAAAAACGTGCCAGGCTTGCCTATGAAATTGACGGAGTTGTTTTTAAAGTTAACAGTCTGGAGCAACAGGAAAAGCTGGGTTATGTTTCACGGGCTCCACGCTGGGCCATTGCCTATAAGTTTCCGGCTGAAGAAACCACAACCCGAATTAAATCGATTGAAGTGCAGGTTGGTCGTACTGGTGCCTTGACGCCGGTGGCTAAACTTGAACCGGTGTTTGTTGGCGGGGTGACTGTTACCAACGCAACCCTGCATAATGAAGACGAAATCCATCGAAAAGATGTCAGGTCGGGAGATGAGGTAGTGATTCGCCGTGCGGGCGATGTCATTCCGGAAGTTGTCAGGGTAGTCCGTAAAAAGCGCCGCAAGGGTAGCAGGCCGTTCTCCATGCCCAAATCCTGTCCTGTATGCGGTTCGGATATAGAACGCACGGAAGGCGAGGCAATAATTCGATGTCCGGCAGGTTTGTTTTGTTCGGCACAGCGGATCCAGGCCATCATTCACTTTGCTTCGCGGCGGGCGATGGACATTGAGGGGCTGGGTGACAAGCTGGTCGAACAACTTGTTGAAAATAATTTGATTGAAACAGTGGCAGATATTTACGATCTTAGTAAGGAACAACTCAGTTCACTGGAACGTATCGGTCATAAGTCAGCTGCCAATCTGATTAATGCCCTGGAAAAAAGCAAGCAAACCACTTTGTCAAGGTTTATCTATGCGCTCGGCATCCGCGAAGTAGGCGAGGCCACGGCACGCAATCTCGCTGAACATTTTGCCTCTTTAGGTGAAATTCGGAAGGCAACGCCAGAACAACTTGAACAGATTATCGATATCGGACCTGTGGTCGCGCAACATATCGCCCGCTTCTTTGAGGCGCAACATAATAACGAAGTGATTGATAAGCTTTTATCTGCAGGCATAAGCTGGCCGCAGGAAACTGGCGCGGCTTCTGCAAAACCATTAAAAGGCAAATCCTTCGTAGTCACGGGAACACTCGAATCCATGACACGCGATCAGGTGAAAGAACGCCTGCAATCTCTGGGCGCCAAGGTAAGCGGGAGCGTTTCAGCAAAAACAGACTATGTGGTGATTGGCAGTAATCCGGGTAGCAAGGCGGATAAGGCCAGTCAGCTTGGTATCACCACGCTGGATGAGGACGAGCTGATACGGCTGATAAATACTGATTGATGCCTGGATTACTTATTATGTCCAGGTGCGTTTTCGCTGTTGCCTGGTCCGTCTGGATCATGTCCCGGTGGACGATGAAAAATATTATGACAGCCGCTGAGCAGACTTGCCAAAACCAGGACTGCAACGATTAATCTGATAGCTTTATTCACTGGATTTTCACTCCTTATCGCTGTTTTGCGACGACGACCCTGTTGCGGCCTCCTTCCTTGGCTTTATACAAGGCATTGTCAGCCGCCTTGATGACATCCTGCGGACTACGATGCTTATCAGTCTTCTCTGCCAGACCGACGCTGATACTGATATTGATGTCTTTAGCTTTGCCCCTGCGTTTTCTGTTCTGGGGTTTTTTCCGGGGCCTGCCTTGATGACGTATGGCCAGTTTTTTGTTGGCGATTTTCTCCCTTAATACATCAAGATACAACGAGGCCTCGGAGGCCTCTGTGTTAGGGAACACAAGGGTAAATTCCTCACCACCGTAGCGGAAAGGTCTGCCACCGCCGGCAACAGTACGTAGTTGCATTGCCAGCATTTTCAACACATCATCGCCAACATCGTGACCGTAAGTGTCATTCAGTTTCTTGAAATGATCGACGTCCACCATTGCAATGGAATAATCCCTGCCCAGAGAAAGCAGCTGTTGTTTCAGTGCACGCCGGGATGGCAGCTGTGTTAATTCATCCCTGTAAGCAAGATGATAGGCGTGAATAATAATCGCAGTTATCAATATCAGACTGGATATCACAAAATAGATTGATGTGATAATGGGTTCTCCCGTGAAGTTAAGGCCGATGATCAAGCCCAGCAATGCTAGACCCCATGCACCCCTCAAAAGTCCGGGATTAATATTCTGATGGATCGCAAAAAGGACGAGACTGGCCATCCATACCAGTAACAATGGTGAGCCGGCCAGTTTGTTAATGAAATCAGGTTCAGGAATAAAACCCAGGGCAAGAAAAGAAGCAAGAGCAGCCTGTTTGGATTTGATTAACCAGAAGCAGGCCAGAAATTCAATGCTCAGTATGAAAAGCTTGTTACCACCGTGGGAATTCAACAAGCCACGTTCTTTCATGAAATTAAACAGGACAAAGTTTAATGCCAAGACCAGACCTATCAGGTTATACAGTGTGGTCTTGTTGATGTCCTTAGTTTCCGGCCAGAACAGGGTCTGCAGGAGGATGTAAATGCAGAGCATGGTCAAAAACAGGCAGAACTCCCGGCTGTTATAGAACACAACACAGAGCATTAACGCCAGCACCATAATCAGGTAGGGCAGCCAGTTAAGTGAACCGGTCAACCAGGTTGGCAATGACATCCAGTTATTGACCATCAATACAGCGGGGGTCATTAACAGGGTAATGACAATCAGTGCGGGCAGAAATTGCTGTATTCTTTTAGTTATAAAATACATTATATTTATTATATATCCATCTGAATTATAATATTATATTATAGAATAATACAGTTTTGATTTGACCCCGCCCGGGATCTGCCCAGCGTCTCAGGCTGCTTGGTGGTCCCCTTTCAACGTGTGTATCGACATAACGGTATCCCTTGCCGGTCCCCGCTTATCCGGTTCCGGATAATCCAGAGAATAATGCAGGCCCCGGCTTTCTTTTCGCTGCAGTGCCGACTGGATAATGATCTCGGCAACCGTGGAGACATTGCGCAATTCGATCAGATCGTCGGTGATTCGGAAATTACCATAATAATCGTGTATCTCTTGTTGCAATAACTGGATTCTATTCAAGGCCCGCTGCAAGCGCTTGCTGGTCCGAACGATTCCAACATAGTCCCACATAAAGCGACGGATTTCGTCCCAGTTGTGCGAGACAACGACTTCCTCATCGGAATCTGTGACCTGGCTCTCATCCCAGTCCGGCAGACCATCTGGCAGACTGACTGATTTCAAACGGTCGTCGATGTCTTTGCAGGCTGAATGGGCATATACCACGCATTCCAGAAGTGAATTGCTGGCCATACGGTTGGCACCATGCAGGCCGGAACAACTGGCTTCACCAATCGAGTACAGCCCGCAAAGGTTGGTCCTGCCGCGCTTGTCGATGACGATACCGCCACAGGTATAATGCGCGGCCGGGACCACCGGCACCGGATCCTTGCACAAGTCGAAACCAAATTTCCGGCAACTTTCGTAGATGGTCGGAAAATGCTCAATAATAAATTCGTCGGGTTTATGGCTGATGTCCAGGTAAATACAATCATCGCCGCGGCGTTTCATTTCATGGTCGATTGCCCTGGCAACGATGTCTCGAGGCGCCAATTCACCGCGCGGATCATACTTATTCATGAATGGCTCACCGTTAGACAAAAGCAGGCGTGCTCCCTCACCACGCAGGGCTTCCGAAATGAGGAGGGATTTGGCCTGGGGATGATACAGGCAAGTGGGGTGAAACTGGACAAACTCCATGTTGGCGATATCACAGCCGGCACGCCAGGCCATGGCTATGCCATCGCCGGTGCAGGTGTCCGGATTACTGGTATACAAATAGACCTTGCCGGCACCACCGGTTGCCAGAACGACTAAGCGGGCACTGAAAACACTGATGCAGCCCCGGCGGCGATCATAAACATAGGCACCCAGGCAACGATTCGGTGTCTGGCCCAGCTTTTCCGCCGTGATCAGGTCAATGGCTGCATGGTGCTCAAACAGTTCGATATTCTGATGTTGTTTGACCCGTTGTTCGAGGGTGGTCTCAATAGCCCGGCCCGTGCAATCGGCAGCATGGACAATACGTCTGTGACTGTGGCCGCCTTCCTGGTTCAAGTGATAATCAAGCTTGCCCTCGGCATCCTTAGTCTTTGTGAAATTAACACCAAGGCCAATTAACCACTGGATACTTTCCCGTCCATGTTCGACTACGAAACGGACCACGTCCGGATTGCAGAGACCGGCACCGGAGTCCAGGGTGTCTTGCACATGGGATTCAATGGAATCACAGGTATCCAAAACAGCGGAAACACCGCCCTGGGCATAATAGGTGGCTCCCTCGACCAGGGCAGACTTCGAGAGGACAGCAACTTGGGCATTTTCAGCCAGTTGCAGGGCGAGACTAAGCCCGGCAGCTCCGCTGCCGATGATCAGGACATCATGTTGATGTTGGTCAGTCATCTTACTTGAGATAATATACTTGCTTTGTATTGTAAGCTATTGATTAGGACATATTATTAGCAATTCATATTGTAGCCGTTCTGGGACAAGGTCAGGGCACGGCACAGCACGGCATGTTAACACTAGGGGCCAGCCCTGATGGGCAATAAGATAACAGATCAACAACTGGTTGAGCGGGTTCAAAATGGGGATAAAAAAGCCTTTGACCTGCTAGTGATGAAATATCAGCAGCGAATTGTGAACCTAGTCTCCCGGTTTGTACGGAACCAGGCGGATGCCCTTGATGTCACACAAGATGCATTTATCAAGGCCTATCGTGCCTTACCCAATTTCAGAGGAGACAGCGCATTCTATACCTGGATGTATCGCATAGCGGTGAACACCGCCAAAAACCATCTGGCGGTACAAAATCGCCGGCCCATGGACATTGATCAAGATGTCTCTGAAATTGAACAAATTGAGGGTGATCATGCTCTAAAGGAGTATGCGACACCTGAGCACATGTTGCTGCGGGATGAAATCGAGGACACGATCATCCAGGCTATCGAGGGATTGCCTGAAGACTTGCGGATCGCCATCACTTTACGTGAGATTGAGGGCCTGAGTTATGAGGATATCGCCGAGGCAATGGAGTGTCCTATTGGCACCGTGCGTTCACGTATTTTTCGTGCCCGGGAAGGTATTGATAAGGAATTGAAACCATTATTGGATAAATGAGTGAGTGACCATGAGTGATAAAACCCGAGAACACATATCTGCATTGATGGATGATGAACTGGATAATGGTTCACAGTTTGTCATTAATGCAGTCAAGGATGATGCTGAACACAGGGCAACCTGGCAGCGTTATCACCTCATCGGCGAAGCCATGCGTGGCAGCTTGCCCGAGAAGATTGATTTGTCGATGAGTGAACGAATCAATGCCACCATCTCCGGTGAAACCGGAATGGATAACACCGGAAAACAGACCAAATCAGTTTTCACGAAGCCTGCTGTCGGCTTTGCGATCGCTGCTTCCGTTGCGGTCATGGCAATTCTGGGTGTCAGGCAAATCGGGGTGGGCCCAAATCCAGCTGGAGTTCCCCAGACCCAGGTAGTCGCATCCAGCCAGGACAGCAAAAGTGTTAGTAATCCCCTGGCGGGCGCAGCTGTAACGACTGTAACCGTTCATCCTGAAACCCGGATCTATACTCCGCCGGCCGATGCTGAAACTCGGCTAAATCGTTATCTGTTGGATTACAATGAGTACCGCACCAATGCCGGTGTTCAGGGCATGCTGCCCTATGTCAGAATTGTCACTCATGAAGTGGAACAGTAGTCCGGGAAGCAACAGTCCTTCTCCGTGGGCGGTATACGTCCTGCTGCTGTGTCTGCCGTTCCCTGTCCAGGCAGAAGAAACCTCATCCCGGGCGACCCAACTAATCAACCAGATGTCCCGTGCCAGTAAGGAGCTGAATTATGATGGCATCTTTGTCTATCGTCGCGGCAATCGCATTGATACTCTCAGACTGATACACAAAAATGATGAGCAGGGTGAAAAAGAGCGTATGCTCTCTCTCACGGGTCCCGCAAGGGAAGTAATCCGCGACGGTGAGTCCGTTATCTGTATTTTCCCGGATAACCAGGCAGTTATGGTGGAAAGAGGGCACCCAAAGAAATTGCTTGCCGCCCAGTTGCCGGAACCGGTGGAGACCATTGCCGATCACTATACATTTTCAATAGCAGGGAAAGACCGGGTAGCAGGCCGAGATGCCTGGGTGATCAACATTGTGCCCAAGGATGATTATCGGTTTGGCTATCAGCTCTGGATTGATGAGCAATTCAGTCTTCTCATGAAATCTGAATTAAAAGATGGCTCAGGCTGGCCTATTGAACAGATTTTATTTACAAAACTGGATATCCTAGATGAAATTCCAGATAAATTACTGAAACCTGCAATATCCGGTAAAGATTATACCTGGTATAGCAGCACTGTGGATGCAAAGGTACAGGCGGTTTCTGACAGACAATGGAAAGTTACCTCAATGCCTGCAGGCTTCAGTATGAGTCAGCATGAAACGCGTGGCGTCGCCAAAAGCGGCATGCCGGTAGAACACATGGTTTACAGCGATGGCCTCGCCATGGTATCCGTGTTTGTCGAAAAAATTGAAACCAGGCCTGAAACTTTGAAATCTGCATCCCGGATTGGGGGCGTAAATACCTATGCAATCTATGCTGACGGATATCAGATTACGGCAGTTGGTGAGGTACCGCAGAAAACCGTACGCTTGTTTGCCGGGTCCGTCCTGCAAAGCAGATAGCTGGTGTTTTTATTTCCTGCATCTTTCCCCATAGAATTATAATTAATCGTGAATCAGCCTGGAGTATTAATAATCCAATGAAGTTTTACCGAAATCTCAATTTATCTGTGTTTGCCGTCCTTTTGTTACTGTCAACATCAGTATTTGCTTTTTCGCTGCCCGATTTCACACCACTGGTTGAGAAAAATGCCGCGGCTGTGGTTAATATCAGCACCACCCTGAAAAAAACTGACTCGGGTAAAGGACTTGAATACCATATGCCGGATATTCCTGAGGACAGTCCGTTTTATGATTTCTTCAGGCGTTTTTTTGATGAAATGCCAGGAGATGGCATGCAGCCTTTCGAGAAACGTTCTTCCTTGGGGTCAGGATTTATCCTTAGCAAGGACGGTTATGTCATCACCAATAACCATGTGGTCAAAGATGCGGATGAAGTGGTCGTGACCCTGCAGGACCGCCGTGAATTTATCGCGGAAATGGTGGGAACGGATGGACGCAGCGATATCGCGGTCTTGAAGATAAAAGGCGAAAATCTGCCCACTATCAAGTTGGGAGATTCAGACGACCTGAAAGTTGGTGAATGGGTGCTGGCCATTGGTTCACCATTTGGTTTTGACCATACAGTGACGGCTGGGATCGTGAGTGCCATTGGCCGAAGCCTGCCCAATGAAAACTATGTACCATTTATCCAGACCGATGTGGCAATTAACCCGGGTAACTCCGGTGGGCCGTTATTTAATATGGACGGCGAGGTCATTGGGGTTAACTCTCAAATTTACAGCCGTACGGGTGGTTTCATGGGCCTTTCATTTGCTGTGCCAATCAATGTTGTCACCAATGTCTATGAACAATTGAAAACCCAGGGCCACGTTTCACGCGGTTGGCTGGGTGTCCTGATTCAGGATGTCACTCGGGAACTTGCCGAGTCATTTGGCATGAAGCGACCGCAGGGTGCATTAATTGCGAAAGTTTTATCTGATGGTCCTGCAGAGAAAGCAGGTCTGGAAGTCGGTGACATCGTTTTGAAATTTGATGGCCAGGAGGTTCGTTATTCATCCGATCTGCCTCCTCTGGTTGGCAGCAGCAAGGTGGGAGAGCGCATACCGCTTGAGATCATCCGCCGGGGTAAATCAAAAACCCTGTATGTTGTCATTGCAGAATTGCCCAATGAAAAAGACATCGTGATAGCAGATAGCGGCAAAGACAACATCACACGTTCCAATGCCCTGAACATCATCGTTACAAACCTGACTGATGAGCAACGCGAAGACCTTGGCATCGAAGATCATGGTGTACTGGTTGCTGAGGTCAGGGACGGGCCGGGAAAGAAAGCCGGAATCAGACGTGGTGATGTGGTACTTCTGATTAATAATGTCAAAGTTAATTCGTCAGAGCATTTTTCCAAGCTGGTCAAGGAACTGCCAAGAGATAAATCTATCCCTATACTTTTGCAACGGCGGGGTGGACCAATTTTTATTGCCCTTAAATTGTCCAACGACTAGTGACAGCCCGGTTAATCCTCTATACCAGGCAAGGCTGTCATTTATGCGATGATTTACTTGATCAACTAGCCAGCCTGCCTTGCGAGGAACAGCTTGCAATTGAATTGGTCGATATTGATTCAGACCCGGAAATCCAGCGCCTCTATGCCCGACGTATCCCCGTCCTGCTTGATGCAGTCACCGGTGAATTGTTATCCGAATACAGGCTCGACCGTAACAGGGTTCTGATACACCTCGGAATTGGGTCTTCCCCGGACAAATAAAAATCAGACCAAGTTGTCCATCTAGTACAGGATAGGCTAGAATCGCGCGCTATTCAGGTGCACACGCCAACTGCCTCATATTTACACCGGGAACCGTTTACCATTTATGGAACAAATCAGAAATTTTTCAATCATTGCGCACATTGATCACGGTAAGTCGACCCTGGCAGACCGGTTTATTCAGTTATGCGGCGCACTGACTGATCGGGAGATGTCTGAGCAGGTGCTGGACTCCATGGACCTGGAGCGGGAACGTGGCATTACTATCAAGGCACAGAGTGTCACATTGCCATACAAGGCTAGGGACGGTAAAACCTATAAACTCAATATCATTGATACCCCCGGGCATGTTGACTTCAGCTATGAAGTTTCCCGTTCCCTCGCCGCCTGTGAGGGTGCCCTGCTGATCGTGGATGCGGCGCAGGGAGTCGAGGCCCAGAGTGTGGCTAATTGCCTGACGGCCATCAATCTTAACCTTGAAGTCCTGCCGGTGCTGAACAAGATCGACCTGCCTTCAGCAGAACCCGAGCGGGTGTTGCAGGAAATCGAGGAGATTATCGGCTTGCCTGCAGACAACACAATTCAAATCAGTGCCAAGACCGGACAGGGTGTTGAAGACTTACTGGAACAAATCGTGGCCACAATACCACCACCCAGAGGTAATAAGGATGCTCCCCTGAAGGCGCTGATCATCGATTCATGGTTTGATAATTACCTGGGTGTGGTATCACTGGTGAAAGTGGTCGATGGATCCCTTGAGCCAGGTAAAAAAATGCGTGTTATGTCGACTGGACGTGATTGGTTGGTCGATGAGGTTGGGGTATTTACACCCAAACGCAAGAAATGTGAGCAGCTGGGAACGGGTGATGTTGGCTATGTAATCGCCGGGATAAAGAATATCAATGGTGCCCCGGTCGGGGATACCTTGACACTGTCAGAGCGGTCAGCAGAAAAGCCTTTATCAGGGTTCCAGTCAGTACAACCACGGGTATTCTCCGGCCTTTATCCCGTAGATTCCTCGGACTATGAGGCGTTTCGTGAAGCCTTGTCAAAACTCAAATTGAATGATTCAGCATTGCATTACGAACCGGAAACTTCCCAGGCCCTGGGATTTGGCTTTCGTTGCGGTTTTCTTGGCATGCTGCATATGGAAATTATCCAGGAACGCCTGGAGCGTGAGTATGATCTGAACCTGATTACTACAGCACCAACGGTGGTATATGAGGTTAAGACAACAGCAGGCGAAGTGATTAATGTTGATAATCCCTCCAAGCTGCCACCAATGGACAAGATTAACGAGATTAGGGAACCCATCATTTACGCTGACATTCTTCTGCCCGCAGACTATCTGGGCAATGTAATAGCACTATGCATCGAAAAACGTGGTATACAAAAAAAACTTCAGTATCTTGGTAATCAGATTTCACTGGGTTTTGAAATGCCACTGAATGAAGTAGTCCTGGATTTTTTTGACAGACTCAAATCTGCCAGCCGGGGCTATGCATCATTTGATTATCATTTTATTGGATTCAAGGCGTCGAATCTTGTCAAACTCGATATCCTGATTAATGGCGAGTGCGTCGACGCACTCTCCTGTATCGTTCATCGATCGCTGGCCGATGTTCGTGGACGAGAACTCGTGGAGAAAATGAAAGAATTTATCCCCAGACAAATGTATGAGGTCGCTGTACAGGCTGCCATTGGATCAAAGATAGTGGCCAGACAGACAGTAAAAGCGCTGCGTAAAAATGTAACTGCGAAGTGTTATGGCGGAGATATCACACGAAAACGCAAATTACTGGAAAAACAAAAAGCCGGTAAGAAACGAATGAAACAATTCGGTTCCATTGAATTACCACAGGAAGCATTTATGGCAATACTGCATGTGGGGAAAGATTCGTGAACTTTGATTTTGCTGCAGTACTCGTTTTACTGACATTCGCCAGTGGATTAATCTGGCTCGTTGACGCTCTTGTGTTTGCTAAAAAAAGGGCCAGACAGCAGGAGAATGGTGTCGAAGAAAAAGCAAACGAACCTGTAATTGTTGATTATGCGCGATCTTTCTTTCCCATTTTCCTGCTTGTCCTAATCCTGCGTTCTTTTATTGCAGAACCATTTCGAATTCCATCGGCCTCGATGATGCCGACCTTGTTGATAGGGGATTTTATACTGGTAAATAAATACGAGTACGGTATCCGCTTGCCGGTTCTGGATCAAAAAGTGATTGATTACGAAACACCTGAAAGAGGCGATATTATAGTTTTTCGCTATCCGGAAAATCCGGATATTCCCTATATCAAACGAGTTGTCGGTGTGCCCGGCGATCATCTGCTTTATCGTGATAAGGTTCTCTATATTAATGAAGAGCCTATGTCACAAAGGGTGCTTGGGCGCTATGATGCTGTTGGTTCTGGTAGAGTCATGAATGGCGTAACTTTACTGGAAGAAGAACTTGGAGATGTTGAGCACTTGATTTTAATTGACCCTGACGATTACTCCCGAACAGTCGAGGCCATAGTGCCACTCGGGCATTATTTTGTCATGGGTGATAACCGCGATAATAGCAAGGACAGTAGATTCTGGGGTTTTGTCCCGGATGAGAATCTTATGGGCAGGGCCTTTATGATCTGGATGAATTGGGACAGCAGAAATGGTGGTATTGACTGGAAAAGAATTGGTACGATACTACACTAATATCAATCAACTAATTTCAAAAGGCAAGATCATGAAAAATATGCTTAATAACCAACGTGGGGTAACATTCATTGGCTGGGTTATTATTCTGGCCCTGATTGGATTTTTTGTACTGCTGACCTTGCGGCTGATCCCCTTATATAATGAAAAAATGGGTGTGATAACGGCCATGAATGCTGTTGCCGATCGAACAGACTCAGGGAAACTATCTGCTTTTGAAGTGCGGAAGTATTTTCTAAGAAATGCAGACATCAATGGGATTAGACGCTTCATGGATCGGAATGTACGCGAACATGTCACCATAGAACCAGGTCCTAAAAGAGGTGATCCAAAACGTATGCGGGTCCAGTATGAGTCCAGAAACAAGTTTCTCTATGACCTCGAATTTGTCCTGGTTTTTGATCGCTCCGTGCCTTTGACCGGTGAGGGGACCGGTGAAAACTGACCAGGTCACCAGGCTTGAAACCTGTCTTGATTATCATTTTAAAAATAAATCATTTCTGGAAGAGGCACTGACACATCGTAGTATTGGACAGGTAAACAACGAAAGACTCGAATATTTGGGCGACGCTCTACTGGGCTTCATAATTGCCGAGGCTCTATATAAACTATATCCCGATACCAGTGAAGGAGAATTGACCAGACTGCGATCGGTTCTGGTCAAGGGTGACACCCTTGCCAAACTAGCCAGACAATTAGACCTCGGAAATTACATCAAGCTAGGTACCAGCGAATTGAAGTCCGGGGGATGGCGCAGAAAGTCTATTTTGGCAAATGCAATGGAGGCGTTGATTGGTGCAATTTATCTGGATTCCAGCCTTGAATCCTGTCGCAAAACAGTGCTTACGTTATATCAAGACCTGTTAAGACAGCATACCCCTGATAATCTGGTAAAGGATCCCAAGACTCGCTTACAGGAACTGTTACAGTCAAGACAACTCCCACTACCGAAATATACAATAATTAAAGAAGAGGGTGAGGCGCATCAAAAAGTATTCACCGTGCGCTGTAATATTCCTGAAGTAGATATCTCAGTGCAATCAGATGGCTTCAGTAAACGGAATGCAGAACAATCCGCTGCACAGATTGCGCTGGAACAGCTGAATTTCTCCTGACGCCGAACGAAAAAATGTTAGAGCACTGTGGTTTTGTGACGCTTGTAGGCCGTTCCAATGTGGGCAAATCTACCTTGTTGAACCGATTAATTGGCCAGAAGATTAGTATCACTTCACGTAAACCACAAACAACACGCTCACATTTACTGGGAATAAAATCTAATGACAATTCCCAGATACTTTATATTGATACGCCTGGTTTACAGAAAAAATCTTCCAACCTAATAAGTCGTTACATGAACCGGGAGATATTCAATGCACTTGTGGATGTAGATGTGGTTGTTCATGTCATAGAGGCCATGAAATGGAAGCAAACTGATCATGAAATTATGACGCGAATTCAAAATACTGGAAAGCCACTGATTCTCGCTATTAATAAAATAGATAAAATTGATCAAAAGTCTGATTTATTGACATTCATCGGTAAAATTGAAGCAGCAAGCAATTATGTTGATATCATCCCGCTTTCAGCTAAAACAGGAAAAAATATAGATTTGCTGGAGGCGCAGATCACCAGGCAATTGCCCCCGGGGGAAAAACAATATCCGGACGATCAAATCAGTAACCGCAACGAGCGTTATTTCGCAGCTGAATTTATAAGGGAAAAATTGACACGGCAACTTGGTGACGAGGTCCCATATAATATTTCGGTCGTGATTGATCAATTTAGCGAGGATGAAAGAATCATTACTATTCATGCAACCATCTGGGTAGCAACATCCGGACAAAAAAGAATAGTGATAGGAAAAGATGGCGAAATTCTCAAAAAGATCGGCATTCAAGCCAGGAAGGATATGGAACAAATGTTCGGCAAAAAAGTTTTTCTTGAGACTTGGGTAAAAATCAAGAAAAAATGGATCACAAACCCAAGTGCATTAAAGCAGTTTGGCTATGAAAATTGAACTTAGTCCATCATTCATATTGCATCGGCGGCTCTACCGGGAGACCAGTCTGTTGCTTGATGTCTTCTCAAGAGAACATGGCAGAATCAGCCTTGTTGCAAATGGTGTTAGGAAAAAAAGCAGTAATAAGTCTGAATTATTGCAGATCCATCAGCCATTACTGCTGACATGGAGCGGGAAAGGTGAATTAATGAATCTCGTTGCAGTGGAAGCAGATGGCTTGGCCTATCGTCTTGCTGGAAACTGGTTGATTGCAGGGTTTTATATCAATGAGCTTATTATCAGGTTATTACATTCACATGAGGCCCATCCTGAATTGTTTGATATATACAGGCAGACACTTGAATCATTAAGTAACCATGAAATGAGTGAACAGGTAATTTTGAGAGTATTCGAGAAAAGATTGATGGAGTCTGTGGGTTATGGCATGAGTATTGTACATGAAGCAGGTTCGGTGAAAGATATCGAACCGGGAATAATTTATTATTACCAGACTGAAAAGGGTGCTTCAAGTTCGGTGCCGGCTATGGGAGATTATATAAAGGTCAGTGGTAATGCGCTCATATCCCTTGCGAATGAAAGTTTCGAGACACAAGAGGTATTGACTGAAATCAAGAAACTGATGCGATATGTATTAAACAAGCATCTTGACGGAAAACAATTGGCAAGCAGAAATCTCTATAAATCGTTCATTAACCAGTCCAGATAATCATTATCGTGAGTAAAAAAAAGATATTACTTGGTGTCAATATTGATCATGTTGCAACTTTGCGGCAGGCCAGGCTTACCAGCTACCCTGATCCTGTTGCAGCTGCCTTGCTTGCAGAAAAAGCCGGAGCTGATTCAATTACACTTCATTTACGTGAGGATCGAAGGCATATTCAGGACGATGACTTGTTCAGGCTGAAAACTGTCATGCAAACCGGCATGAATCTGGAAATGGCAGTAACTGATAAAATGATCTCAATAGCAGAAAAAGTCAAGCCAGAGTATTGTTGCTTGGTTCCTGAAAAGCGCCAGGAATTAACTACAGAAGGTGGGCTGGATGTTGCAGGTAATAAGAAAACTATATCTAGGAAAATTCAAGAGCTTCATGATGCAGGAATCCGGGTTTCACTTTTCATTGATGCTGATGAAAGACAAATTCTGGCTGCAGCAGAGGTTGGAGCAAAGGTAATTGAAATCCATACCGGTCATTATGCAAATGCCCTCGATCAATTCGAAATTCAACTACAGTTGCAGCGAATCATCAAGTCAACGGAACTGGCCTCGACATATGGACTTCAGGTCAATGCAGGGCATGGCCTGACTATTAATAACGTATCCGGAATTGCAGCAATAGATGATATTGTTGAGTTGAACATCGGACATAGTATCATTGCCCGTTCTGTATTTCTGGGTATTGAAAACGCAGTAAGGGAAATCAAAACTATTATGTTAAAAGCCCGCTCATGATCCAAGGTATTGGCATTGATATTGTCTCTGTGATCCGTATGGAGGAAAATCTGTCACGCCATGGTCATAAATTTCCTGAAAAAATATTGTCAGATTCAGAGCTCGGGGAATATAAATTATGCAATATCCCCGCACATTTTCTTGCCAAGCGTTTTGCTGCCAAGGAAGCACTTGTGAAGGCACTCGGGACCGGATTCAGGGATGGGATATTTCTTAAGCATATCAGTGTCACACATGATCCAGATGGATGCCCAAAACTGCTCTTTATCGGCAAGCTCAGGGAAGTCATCCAGTCTAGAATGATCAGTAGCCACTTGAGCCTTTCAGATGAAAAGGACTATGCCTGTGCCGTTGTTGTCCTGGAATCAAGACCTTAAAAAAATAATCAAATACTGACTCACCATTTTTTTATGCCGGATTTATCCAAAGAAATCGAAAGACGCCGGACTTTTGCCATCATTTCCCACCCTGATGCAGGCAAGACCACTGTCACCGAGCAGCTGTTACTATATGGCGGGGCTATCCAGATGGCCGGTACTGTTAAAGCCCGAAAATCCTCACGTCATGCCACTTCTGACTGGATGAAAATGGAGAAAGAAAGAGGCATTTCCATTACCAGTTCGGTTATGCAGTTCCTTTATAACAACAAGGTTATTAATCTACTCGATACACCGGGGCATGCTGATTTTTCCGAGGATACCTATCGGACATTGACTGCTGTAGATTCAGCATTAATGGTGATCGATGTCGCCAAAGGTGTTGAGGATCGCACTAGAAAACTAATGGAAGTGTGTCGGTTACGCAATACTCCTATCATAACGTTCATTAATAAACTGGATCGTGAAGGGAAAGAGGCAATAGAACTACTCGACGAAATTGAATCGGAGTTGGAAATCAATTGCGTACCGATAACATGGCCAATCGGCATGGGTAGTCGGTTACAGGGAATTTACCACCTGGCAAATAATTATCTCAGAAAGTATGACAAGCATAGAGATAATCATGGAAAGGAAATAATCAAGGATTTTCTGGCTGCTGATATGGGACCAGAATTGAATTCTATCCGTGATCAATTGGCTGAAGAAATAGAACTGGTTCAGGGTGCATGTGAAATATTCGACAAGTCACGCTTTCTGGATGGCCGACAAACGCTGGTATTTTTCGGATCGGCACTACAAAATTTCGGCATTGCTGAGTTTCTGGATTGCCTGACAGAGTACGCGCCAGGCCCTGTGCACAGGGAAACTCTCGAGAGACTTGTGGAGCCGAACGAAGAAAAATTTACCGGCTTCGTGTTCAAGATTCAGGCAAACATGGACCCTGCACACAGGGACCGGATTGCTTTCCTCAGGATTTGTTCTGGTAAATTTCAGCAGGGAATGAAAATGTATCATGTGCGGATTGGCAAGGAGATACAACCGTCGAACGTGCTGACATTCATGGCGGGTCAACGTGAACATACGGAGCAGGCATGGCCGGGCGATATTATTGGTTTGCATAATCATGGCACAATCCAGGTCGGCGATTCTTTTACTCAGGGAGAAAAACTTTCTTTCACTGGAATACCTTTCTTTGCACCGGAATTATTCAGAAGAGTACGTTTACAGGACCCGTTAAAATCCAAGGCGTTGTTGAAGGGCCTGATTCAATTGGGAGAGGAGGGAGCCACCCAGGTTTTCCGTCCACTAAACACTAATGACCTGATACTGGGAGCTGTTGGAATCCTTCAGTTTGATGTCGTTGCCTGGCGTTTGCATGAAGAATATGGTGTTAAATGCAGTTACGAAAATGTGCCTGTTGCCACAGTACGCTGGATTGAGTCAAAGGATCTGAAACAACTGAAGGAATTCAAGGAAAAGGCAATCAATAACCTGGCGCTCGACGGTGGTGAGCGGCTAACTTATCTGGCACCTTCCATGGTCAATCTGAACTTAACTATGGAACGTTGGCCGGATATCACTTTCTCTGCAACACGCGAACACTCTATCTAGCAATCAGTAAGAGAGACTAGTCGATATTATCCAGGGCCTTGTTTCTGTCATTGGAGATTCCATTTTCAGGAACTGAAGCTTGCTGCGAAGACTGGTCATTTTGCTGGATTTCCACATTTTGTCCCGGAGTATTAATGGATTCATCCTGATTGATCTGCGCACTAGCATTCCCCTGCAGTTCCCGTTCCGTGACGGCATTTTCAGCTGCTGGATTATTGCCCTGATCGGGAATGGCTGTGGTTGTCTCCTGTGCCTGATTTGTAGTCTGCTTATTTTCATTGTCAGCAGGATTAGTGCCAGATGATTTACTGCTCTGCTTGGTCTGTTTGTCGCGACCACGGCTGGTATTTTCATTATTACGATTACGCCGTCTGCCTCCACGGCGTCCACGTCTTTGTGATTGACCACTGCTATCATCTCCCGTGTTACTGGCTTTACTTCCGCGTTTACGGGAACGGCCACTGGATTTCTGGTTACGGCCGGGTCGTTTACTATCGCTGGACTTTGTTCTTTTGGAATCAGCCCTCTTTGTGGTAGTGGTAGTTCTACCTGAACTTATTGTCTCCTGTTTCTCTTCTTCAGGGACGCCAAACAGGCTGCCAAATAATCGGTTGATTAATCCACGCGAACTTGTCCGTTTTGGTACAGGTACAGGATGGTCAGGAATGATCTGCTTGATAGCAGGTTCTTCAATACGCCGTTTTTTCTGTTGTTCGATGGACTCAAGTATAGTGTCTTTTTCTTCCGGTTGTATATCGTAACTGGGACGGGCGTATTCCTTGCTTGCCGCCTCGGACAGCTTGACACGTTGAATCAGGTATTGTGGAGTTTCCAGGGCAGGTGAGGGGACCAGAATGATGTCAACGTCATGCCGATGTTCAATATTACTGATAGTGGTGCGCTTTTCATTCAGAAGAAAGGTGGCTGCATCAGTGGGTAACTGTGCTATGACCTTGGCCGTCAGGTCTTTCATTGCTTCTTCTTCAATAATTCGCAAAACGGACAGCGCCAGGGATTCCGTGCCACGAATCGTGCCCTGACCCTGGCAGCGCGGACAAAGGATATTACTGGATTCCCCCAACGATGGCCGCAGACGTTGCCGGGACATTTCCAGCAAGCCAAACCGGGAAATTTTGCCAATCTGGACCCTGGCCCGGTCCATTTTCAGATTTTCCCGAAGACAATTTTCAACCTCACGTTGGTTCTGGTGACTTATCATGTCGATGAAATCTATGACAATCAGGCCACCGAGATCGCGTAATCTGAGCTGACGGGCTATTTCCTCGGCAGCTTCAAGATTGGTATTGAGCGCAGTCTCTTCGATATCACCTCCTGCAGTTGAACGCGAGGAATTGATGTCAATGGTTAAAAGTGCTTCTGTGTGATCGAATACCAGTGCTCCTCCCGACGGCAATCTGACTCCTCGTGAAAAAGCAGATTCAATCTGACTTTCAATCTGATAACGGTTAAACAGGGGATCCGGCTCATCATAAAGCTTCAGCTTGTGCAGGTTCTGCGGCATGACCTGTTGCATGAATTCATAACCTCGCTGATAGACTTCCTTGCTGTCTATCCATATCTCCGATATGTCCTTGCGCAGGTAATCACGTATTGCACGAATAATGACTTCACTTTCCTGGTAGATAAGAAAAGGCGCCTTTCGCTCGTTAGCTGCCTTGGTAATGGCATCCCAGAGACTCAGCAGATAATCGAGATCCCATTGCAATTCGTCGCTGGATTTTCCAACACCGGCTGTTCGCAGAATGATACCCATACCCTGTGGAACATTGAGCTTGCTCATGGCATCCCGAGCTTCATTACGATCACTGCCTTCTATCTGTCGGGATACACCTCCGGCACGGGGATTGTTTGGCATCAGAACCAGATAGCGACCTGCCAGACTGACAAAAGTGGTCAGTGCAGCGCCCTTGTTTCCCCGTTCCTCTTTTTCAACCTGGATGATAAATTCCTGGTCCTGCTTGATAGCTTCACGAACGTTGATTCGACCACCATCTTCAGCAGTATCTTTGAACAGGGAGTGGGCTATTTCCTTGAAAGGCAGGAAACCATGGCGCTCGGCACCATAGTCGACAAAAGCGGCCTCGAGACTTGGTTCGATTCGGACGATCCGGCCTTTATAGATATTGGATTTTTTCTGTTCCCTGGAGGTTGACTCGATGTCGAGGTCATAAAGTTTCTGACCATCGACCAGAGCCACACGCAACTCTTCCTGCTGAGTCGCATTGATAAGCATTCTCTTCATTGTAATATTGTTCCTGTTCTGCGCTCATTACCGCCAGCCTGTATCGGTCAATATTGCGGGAGCGCGCTGACAACTCATTCACAGGGTAGAGCTGTCATTAAACCCTGTTTCTATCGGGGCCCGGCCTGGTTGTATCTTCTATATTCTGGGCGACGGGCGCCATATCTGTTATTTCAAGATTGAATTCGGGCATTCTACTGGAGTGGCGGGATGGATAATGCGCATGTCATAATTTTCAACATCACCCACGCGAATAACCGGCACCGACTCAGCAGGAGGATGCAGTAGATTTTTTCTCATCCGCAAATGAGATAATTCCCGCGAATATCTCCTGAAATCAGGGTGATAATATAGCAATCTTAACAAATCCCGGCAATTGCAATTGAATAAAAAACCGCAGGAATACACGAGGAAATCCGGGGTCAGCTACGTTGTAATCACGGCTGACCAGTCAGGCAGGCGTATTGACAATTATCTTCTGTCATACCTGAAGGATGTCCCCAAGACCCGTATTTATAAAATGCTGAGAAAAGGCGAAGTTCGGGTCAATCGGTCGCGGGTGAAGCAGGATTATAAACTTCAACAACAGGATGTGGTCAGGATTCCACCGGTCTACCAGTCTGCTCAGCATAAGCGCCGACCAGAACCGTCACCCTCGCTACAGGGCCTGATATACCGTCATATAATCCATGAGGATGAACAGCTGCTGGTTATCAATAAACCGCCTGGACTGGCCGTGCATTCCGGGACAAACGATGCATTTGGTCTGATAGAAATACTGCGCGCGATGCGACCCGAGGATTCTTTTCTTGAACTGGTCCACCGGCTGGATAAATCGACATCGGGTTGTTTGATGATCGCTCGTAACCATCAGCTTTTACGCGACTTGCATGAGCTTTTGAAGCAAAACAGGGTGAGCAAGACCTATCAGACACTACTAAAAGGGAAAATTTCCCGATCGCAAGTCGTGGATGCGCCACTTTCCAGGCGAGCGGGGGGTCATGGCAAAAAGCATATCCAGATTAATGAGTCAGGCAAGCCTTCAATATCAAGGTTTACACCCGTGAAGGTTTTCTCCGGGGCGACCCTGGCCAGGGTTGAAATCGACACCGGGCGTACGCATCAGATTCGGGTTCATGCTGCTTCAATAGGCCACCCGGTTGCGGGTGATAAAAAATACGGTGACAGCGAGTTTAATCGATCTCTTAGAAAACGGGGCCTGAAGCGGATGTTTCTTCACGCAGACACACTTTCTCTTGAGTTACCTTACACTAGGGAAAGGGTAAGCTTCAGAGCCCCGTTACCGGAAGATTTACAATCATTGCTGGTTAAAATCTGAATTCCATATGTATACTCAGGATATTCGTCTGGTGGTTTTTGACTGGGATGGCACGCTGGCCGATACCACTGCCGCGATCGTATTTACTATGCAATCGGCGATCACCGAGTGCGAATTTGAACGAAGAGATGATATCAGTATTCGTAAAATCATCGGCTTGGGCCTGGAAGAAGCTGCCCGGCAACTCTACCCTGAGCTTTCCCGGGATGATCATCTGCTGTTAAATCAGGTTTATCGTCGTCTCTATGTGGAACAGAACCGCGGTAATATCCGTTTATTTCCTGGGGTAAAGGAACTGCTGGACCGCTTGTTGCAGGCGGGGATGTTACTGGCTATTGCCACTGGTAAAAGCCGCAGGGGACTGGACAATTCACTGAATGAGACGGGATTGAATTCCTGTTTTCATGCCTCCCGTTGTGCTGACGAGACTCTCTCCAAGCCTCATCCTTTAATGTTGTTGGAAATTATGAAGGAATTATCCGTAAAACCTGAAAACACGCTGATGGTCGGTGACAGCGATCATGATATGCAGTTGGCTGAGAATGCCGGGGTGTACGCCATTGCGGTCAGCTATGGCGCACAAAAGATACCGGATTTGCTAAAATATGAACCAGTTGCATGCTTGCAATGTCCGAATCAATTATTGTCCTGGCTGGAAGGCATGCTGGAATGAGGTAAAGTAAGCTATGGAAAATTCGTCATCTAACAATGATCAGAAGCAGATGGAACAGGCAATCGTCAACCGTATTGCCCAGGAAGCAATCGCTGAACAACGGCGCGCACGCCGTTGGGGAATATTCTTCAAATTCTTTTTTGCCGCGTACCTGGTTGCCTTTCTGATTATTTACTTACCTACTGACATCGGTGGTGCCAAGATTAGTGGCGGTAAGCATACTGCTCTCGTGGACATTGAGGGGATTATCTCTAATGATGCAATAGCCAATGCTGATCATATTGTCAGTGGTTTGAGGGCAGCATTTGAAGATTCCAGTACAGCCGGAATAATTTTACGGATTAATAGTCCCGGTGGCAGCCCGGTACAGGCTGCTTACGTCAATGATGAAATCAGGCGCCTCAAGGGACTTTATCCTGACATGCCTCTCTATGCAGTGATCTCTGATATTTGTGCCTCCGGTGGATACTATATCGCAGCAGCGGCAGATGAGATCTATGCCAATGAATCGAGCATTGTCGGTTCAATTGGTGTGGTTATGTCCGGTTTCGGTTTCGTAGAAGCCATAAAAAAACTAGGCATCGAGCGCCGCCTGTTGCATGCAGGAGAAAGCAAGGGATTCCTGGATCCATTCTCACCCCTTAAAGAGGAAGACCTGGAGCATATCGATACCTTGCTGACAGATGTTCATGAACAATTTATCAGTGTTGTCAGGGAGGGTCGTGGTGATCGCTTGAGTGATGACGAGAATCTCTTTACTGGCCTGATCTGGACCGGCAAACAGTCCCTGGATCTGGGCCTGATTGACGGGATTGGAAGTGCAGGTTATGTAGCCAGGGAACTGGTTGGAGAAGAAGACATCGTTGATTACACCCGGAGGGAAACCTTCCTTGATACCTTTGCAAAACAAATTGGTACGACGGTGGCAGAGATACTCGAAAAGAGGCTTCAGTTACAGTAACTTGTCTGTTTCATCAAGGGATTGGCAGTCCCTGAGCCCGTAGCATCTCTGATAACCTGATTAAGGGCAGGCCAACCAGGGCCGTCGGATCTGTGCATTCTAGTTTTTCCAGTAAACTGATACCCAGGCATTCTGATTTGAAACTTCCTGCACATTGGTACGGTTTCTCTATTTCCAGGTAACGGCCAATCTCATCTCGGGTCAGGCGACGAAAGGTAACCCGGCAGGGTATACAATCGGTCCTCGCCACCCCGGTGGCACTGTTGACAACACACAAGCCGGTATAAAATATTACCATCTGGCCACTCAGCTTCTCGAGCTGACCCATAGCAGCCTGGTGAGAGCCCGGTTTTCCCAGGATTTCATTATTGAGAGACAGGCACTGGTCCGAACCGATCACGATTGCAGCATCCCTGTTTTTTGCAACTGCCTCCGCCTTGGTCCTGGCTAGACGCTTCACCAATTCGTCAGCCGGTTCCCCGGGCAGGGGAGTTTCATCAACTGCGGGGGCTTCGCAAATAAAACCCACCGCTAGGCGTTCCAGGAGATCTCGCCGGAAAGGGGAGGAAGACGCCAGGATCAGTTTCAGTGAGTCCGGTCTTATTTTTGTCATAATTATCGAATAAAGATGCAGGCGCGGTAATAAAATTCTTTTATTACAATAGGTTAAGTATTATTTCAGCGGTATTTTGACAGTCGCACTCCGCATAGCTAAACTTTGCCGCCTGATGCGCCCCGACTTGCCGCAAACCATTGAACCGACTCGACTTGCCATGAGCGGTGAAAAACTTGCCGGGCAGTATGCAATAGATGAAATGTCCCGGCTAGTAGAGAGGTTGCATGACCAATCGGGTATTGTCTATTTCCATCTGGCGTTCAAGCGGGATGAAGATCAGAAACTGACCCTCATCACCGGTGACGTTTCCACAGAAGTCTGTCTGATCTGCCAGAGATGTCTGGAACCCATGAGTTTATCTATGAAGAGCCAGGTAAACCTGGGCGTAATCAGAAAGTCTGTTGATTTGTCGATATTGCCACGTGGATGTGAACCGCTCTATGAAGAGGATGCTCCGTTTGTATTGCGGGAGCTGATAGAAGATGAGTTGATACTGGCGTTACCCCTGGCCGTAATGCATGAGCAGAACGAATGTGAAGCTTCAAAATTACTGGAGGAGTTTAATAAATCAGTTAGAAGGAACCCGTTTTCTGTTCTCGAAAAACTGTCAACGAAATCGAATGAATAAAATACCGGAGAAATAGATACTATGGCTGTTCAAAAATCTAAAAAATCAAATTCCCGTCGTGGCATGCGTCGGTCTCATGATGCGTTAAAATCACCGACTCTTTCCATTGAATCTACAACCGGCGAGGTTCATAGAAGGCATCATATCAGTGCAGACGGTTATTACCTGGGCCGCAAGGTCATTGCGAGTAAGGAAGAAGACACTGAATAATCCTGCCTGGTGTCTTTGATGGCGCTTTTTTTTGCCCGGCAGCAAGTCTGTTAATACGACATTAAGAGTCAGTCTTGAAAATCAAGCTTGCCCTAGACGCCATGGGGGGTGACCACGGTCCGGACGCAATTGTCCCGGCAGCCCTTTATGTCCTCGATAAGCATGAAAACCTGGAACTGATTCTGGTCGGTATCCAGGATCAACTGGAATCAATTCTTCAGCGTCACAAGGCCCTAAACCATCCACGTCTTTTTGTTCATCATGCGTCTGAAGTCGTTGGTATGCATGAACTGCCATCCCAAGTTTTGCGTAACAAGAAAGATTCTTCCATGCGCGTCGCTATTGATCTGGTACAGGAAGGGGTCGCACAGGCCTGTGTGAGTGCCGGGAATACCGGTGCCTTGATGGCAACGGCCAGATTTGTACTGAAAATGTTGCCTGGTATCGACCGTCCTGCCATCTGCTCTACCATGCCGGGAATTGAAGGCTCATCACATTTGCTGGACCTCGGGGCAAATGTTGATTCGACTTCGGAGCAATTGTTCCAGTTTGCAGCAATGGGAGCTGAGTTAACGAGTGCGGTGAATAATATTCCTGAACCAACTGTGGCCTTGCTTAATGTCGGCGAAGAGGAAATCAAGGGTAATGACCGTGTAAAACAGGCTGCTTCCCTGTTATCTCAAAGTCATCTGAACTACATAGGATTCGTTGAGGGTAATGATATATATTCCGGAAAGGCGGACGTGATCGTGTGTGATGGTTTCGTAGGTAATATTGCGTTGAAGGCGAGCGAGGGTGTTGCAGCTTTCCTGATGTATCATGTGAAACAGGATTTCAGCAGTTCACTTTATGGTAAATTTGCTGCGCTGGTGAGTATGCCCATCCTGAAGTCTATTAGGAAAAGAATTGACCCCAGAAGATATAATGGTGCCAGCCTACTTGGTTTGCGTGGTATTGTAATCAAAAGTCATGGTAGTGCAGACAAGATATCGTTTGCACATGCGATTGAAGAAGCCATGGTAGAGGTTGAAAAAGATATACCTAACCGGATATCAAAAGAACTGGAAAGACTATTCCCTGAGGGTTAACTACATTGATTTATTCAAGAATCACAGGCACTGGCAGTTACTTACCAAAGAGGATAATGACCAATGCTGAACTTGAGCAGATGGTGGATACTTCCGATGAATGGATCAAGGCTCGGACAGGGATCAGTGAGCGGCATATTGCGGCAGAAGGTGAAACTACTTGTGATATGGCTGAGAAAGCAGCAATTGAAGCAATCAAGGCGGCCAATATCAAACCGGATGATATTGATCTGATTATTGTTGCAACGACCACACCTGATGTTATTTTTCCAAGCACAGCCTGCCTGCTACAAAAAAAACTGGATATTCACGGCTGTCCGGCATTTGACGTCCAGGCAGTTTGTACAGGTTTCATCTATGCACTTAGCATTGCCGATAAATTTATAAAAACCGGATCCGCGACTACAGTTCTGGTTGTAGGCTCTGAAACCCTATCCAGGATAATTGACTGGACCGATCGCAGTACCTGCGTCTTGTTTGCTGACGGTGCTGGGGCAGTTGTACTTCAAAATAGTAAAGAACCCGGTATCCTTTCTACACATATACATGCTGATGGTGAGTATGAGGGTTTGCTGAATGTCCCGGCTGGCATTTCCCATAATCCTGAGCAATTAAAGGAAGGTACTGCCTTTATCGAGATGCAGGGCAATGAAGTATTCAAGGTTGCCGTTAACACACTGGGCAGAATCGTTGATGAGACCCTCACTTATAATCAAATGGAAAAAAAGGACATTGACTGGCTGGTACCTCACCAAGCTAATACCCGCATCATTACAGCAACAGCCAAAAAACTTGATATGCCTATGGACCGGGTTGTTTTGACGGTTGACAAACACGGTAATACATCGGCTGCATCAGTACCGCTGGCGCTGGATACTGCTGTCCGTGATGGCCGTATCAAGAAGAAAGACACATTATTACTTGAAGCTTTCGGTGGCGGATTTACCTGGGGCTCCGCGCTTGTTAATTACTAGAGCAAAATTACAGGCAGGTTTATGACATTTTCAATTGTATTCCCCGGACAGGGTTCACAATCTGTCGGCATGTTATCCGCACTTTCCGAAAGTTTTCCCCTGGTGAGGGAAACATTTACAGAAGCATCCACGGTACTGGATTTTGATCTCTGGGAAATGACCCAGAGCGGACCAGAAGAAGCCTTAAATAATACAGTCAATACCCAGCCAGCCTTGTTGACAGCCGGTGTGGCTACCTGGCAGGTATGGCTTTCAGAGAGTGGGCCTGTCCCTGATATCCTGGCAGGCCATAGCCTGGGAGAGTACACGGCGCTGGTTTGTTCCGGAGCCATGCAGTTTTCTGATGCGGTGTCACTGGTAGCGGATCGGGGACGTTACATGCAGGAAGCGGTGCCTGAGGGCACAGGCAGTATGGCTGCGATCTTGGGCATGGATAATGCAGCACTTGAATCCTTATGTAATGAACTGGCGCAGGGACAGGTAGTCGCACCGGCTAATTTCAATTCTGAAGGCCAGGTAGTGATTGCGGGTCACAAGGAAGCCGTCAGCCGTGTTGTTGCTGCAGCAGCAGATGCCGGTGCCAGGCGTTCAGTGATCTTGCCCGTCAGTGTCCCATCGCACTGTGCCTTGATGCGGAAGGCTGCCGATCGACTTGCCCAGCGCCTCGAATCAATTGAACTCGTCTGTGGGCGTATTCCGGTAATACACAATGTCGATGTCAGCAGCAAATCCGATCCGGCCGCCATCAAACAGGCCTTGGTTGAGCAATTGTTTCAACCGGTACGCTGGGTAGAAACTGTTCAGAGTATGGCCTCTCAGGGTATTGAGAACATTATAGAATGTGGTCCGGGCAAGGTGCTCTGTGGTCTGATCAAACGCATAAACAGGCAACTTTGCGCCCTTCCGGTTCTCGATTCAGATTCATTGCATAAGGCGCTGAGTAGGATAGCTGACAAAGGAGATAATTGATGTTGTTTGAAAATGATGTTGCCCTGGTGACCGGCGCCAGCCGCGGTATCGGCAAGGGTATTGCCACAGCACTCGGAAAGGAAGGGGCTACTGTAATTGGCACAGCGACCAGTGCGACGGGTATCAATTCAATTAAGGAACATTTCAAAAAAGAAGGCATCAAGGGCGCGGCATTTATATTGGATGTTTCTGATCCGGAATCAGTGAAGGCGCTGGGAGAAGCTATGAAGGCCGAGGGCCTGTCACCTGTTATCCTGATCAATAATGCCGGCATCACCCGTGATAACCTGTTACTTAGAATGAAAGATGAAGAATGGGACGATGTCATCAATACCAATCTGAATTCAGTGTATCGTCTGACCAAGCTTTGCTTGCGGGACATGACCAAGGCTCGCCGCGGCCGGATCATTAATATAACTTCTGTGGTAGGTTTTTCCGGTAATCCCGGGCAATGCAATTATTCAGCTGCCAAGGCCGGTATGATTGGTTTTACCCGATCCCTGGCCAGGGAGATTGGTGCCCGGGGAATCACCGTTAATGCAATCGCCCCCGGTTTCATTGAGACCGACATGACCGATGCATTGTCTGAAGAGCAACAACAGACAATCCTCTCGCAAATTGCACTGAACCGGTTGGGCCAGGTTGATGAAATTGCCAACACCGTAATATTCCTGGCGTCCGAAGGGGCGGCTTACATCACCGGACAAACCTTGCACGTGAACGGCGGTATGTACATGGGTTGATAATATCTATAATTGACTTTATAAATTTATAATAAGCCATTGATATTAAAAGGTTTCAATTGTTATGATCACTTCTAAGTTGCAAGACGTGTTCATTTCACTTAACTTACACAGCCTATTGGTCACTGACCACAGAGGGAGGAAACATCCATCATGAGTAGTGTTGAAGAACGAGTCAAAAAGATAGTTGTAGAACAACTCGGCGTTAAGGAAGATGAGGTTACCAACGAGGCCTCGTTTGTTGATGATCTGGGGGCAGATTCACTCGATACAGTCGAACTTGTCATGGCCTTGGAAGAAGAATTCAAGACTGAAATTCCTGATGAAGAAGCAGAAAAAATTACATCAGTCCAGCAGGCGATAGACTATATCAATGCTCATATGGAGTAATCTCCTGAACATGGAACACAGTCAGGCCGCGTTATTACAACGCGGCTTTTTCGTTTCAGACACTTAAAAATCGACAGGATTACCGTGAGTAAAAGAAGAGTCGTAATTACTGGTCTGGGTCTGGTAACCCCGGTCGGCAACAATGTTGCCGATAGCTGGTACAGCATAAAGGCCGGTAAGAGTGGAATTGCACCCATTACCCATTTTGACACCACTGATTTCAGTGTGAAAATCGGTGGCTCCATCCGTGATTTCGATATCAGCCAGTACATTTCCCCCAAGGAAGCGCGGAAAATGGACCCCTTCATACATTATGGTATGGCTGCAGGCAGCCAGGCGATCGAAGATTCAGGTCTCGAGATTACCGAGGAAAATGCTATCCGTATCGGAGTCGCCATTGGTTCCGGTATCGGCGGCCTGCCCGGCATAGAAAAGGGCACCCAGACCTACCTGGAGAGTGGGCCCCGCAAGATTTCACCGTTCTTTGTGCCCAGTAACATCATCAATATGGTTTCCGGTAATCTCTCGATCAAATATGGCTTAAAGGGACCCAATATTGCCATCGTCACAGCTTGTACAACAGGTACCCATAATATCGGTGATGCCGCCCGTATGATTGAATATGGGGACGCAGATGTCATGGTGGCGGGCGGCGCGGAAATGGCCACTTCTCCAACCGGTTTGGGAGGTTTTGCAGCAGCCCGGGCCCTGTCTACCCGCAATGATGATCCGGAAGGGGCCAGTCGTCCCTGGGACCGGGATCGGGATGGTTTTGTATTAAGTGATGGTGCCGGTGTGGTGGTGCTGGAAGAATATGAATATGCCAAAACACGTGGCGCAAATATTTATGCCGAGTTGATTGGATATGGTATGAGCGCAGATGCCTATCATATGACCTCTCCTTCTGAGGATGGTGATGGTGCCGCCCGTTGCATGCAGAATGCACTCCGAAATGCGGAAATTAACCCTGAAGATGTTGACTATATAAATGCCCATGGCACCTCCACACCTGCCGGTGATGTAGTTGAAAACCGGGCAGTGAAACGGATCTTCACTGAACACAGCAAGAAGCTGGCAATCAGTTCAACCAAGTCGATGATTGGTCACCTGTTGGGTGCTGCCGGAGGGGTGGAAGCGGTATTCAGCATCCTGGCAATACAGGATCAGATTGCACCGCCCACAATCAATCTGGAAAATCCGGATCCGGAATGTGATCTTGACTACGTTCCGAACAAGGCCAGGGAGATGGCAATTAATATTTCATTGTCAAATTCCTTCGGATTTGGTGGAACAAACGGGACATTGATCTTCAAAAAGGCCACCTGATCATCGGGATCTGCTTTTCTCAAGAAGTTGATATTCATCACCTGAGAGTAAAACCCATGTTTCTTATCAATGGCGAGCCCTCCGATAATATTGCGGTGACCAATCGCGGCCTCCATTATGGTGACGGGGTGTTTGAAACGCTGGCCCTTTTAGAAAAACAACCACTCTGCTGGACCGATCACTACCAGCGATTGTATCGTGGCTGTGATCGTCTGGGGATAGATTGTCCCCATGAAGAAATCCTGCTTAGCGATATCGATTGCCTGCCAATCCATAACGGACCGTTGGTTCTCAAAGTCATCATCACTCGTGGTACAGGAGGCAGGGGTTATCAGCCTCCACCACGAGGCACCGACCCATGTCGAATTATGGGTATTTATCCCTGGCCGGACTACCCGGAAACTTACAGCCGTGTCGGGATCAGATCCCGGTTTTGCGATACCCGTTTATCACGCAACCCCACTCTGGCCGGGATCAAACATCTGAACCGGCTGGAGCAGGTTATAGCGCGCAATGAATGGCAGAATGATGAAATTACGGAAGGGCTCATGCTGGACACAGAAGACCAACTGATTGAAAGCACCATGTGTAACCTGTTTCTGATCGATGGCGATAAAATCAAAACGCCCGACCTTAAAACTTCCGGGATTGAGGGAATAGTACGCAAACATATTCTGGATCTTGCTTCGGAAGTTTCATTAAGTCCGGTTATTTTAAACATACAAAAGCAGGAAATTTTTACAGCCGATGAGGTTTTCCTTTGCAACAGTATTATCGGTATCTGGCCGATCAGTGAAGTTGATGGACAAATGCTGAAATCTGGTCCAAAAACCGATGAAATAAGACAGCTGCTCAAAAAAAATCAAATTATAGTCGAATGAAACAGACACTGCTTTCCCTATGCCTGATAATGGTTGTGGTAATTACCTTATCTGCGATCTGGATCAACCGGGACATGCAGGCATACCTGAATGCACCGGTGAATCTGCAGGAGGACAATATATTTATAATCCAACCGGGTGATAACCTGTCTGTTATTACCCGGGCCCTGAACGAGGCCGGAATTATAGATAAACCGGTTTATTTTATTGCCACAGCCAGGCTGAGAGGCATGGATCATCAGTTAAAAGCCGGTGAATATGTGATTGCAAGTGAAATGACACCGATCGATATCTTGTCGATATTCGTTCAGGGAAAAGTAAAGCAATATTCATTGACATTGATAGAGGGCTGGACATTCAGGGAAGTGATGAGTGCTGTCAAGGATCATCCCGCGCTGAATATTGCTCTCGCTGATAAAAGTAATGAATTCATCATGTCGGAGTTGGGTTCGCCAGAGCTTTCACCGGAAGGGCAGTTTTTCCCGGATACTTATTACTTCCCATATGGCACCTCCGATATAGAATTCTTGAGACGTGCTCACAGGCAATTACAATCAGTGCTCCTAAATGAATGGGAAAATCGTTCGGAAAATCTTCCCTTTCAACAGGCCTATGATGCCCTTATTATGGCCTCTCTGATCGAAAAAGAGACCGGTATACCAGAAGAGCGTGATCGTATAGCCGGCGTTTTTGTCCGGCGGCTGGCTAGAGGTATGCGCCTGCAGACAGATCCTACCGTTATTTACGCCATGGGTAAAAATTTTGATGGGAACATTCGCCGCAAGGACCTTGATATAGATTCTCCCTATAACACCTATCGTAATCCGGGATTACCACCAACACCCATCGCAATTGCGGGTCGTGAAGCGATTCATGCCGCATTGCATCCCAGCGATGGCAAGGACTTATATTTTGTTGCAACCGGAGATGGTGGACATTATTTTTCAGAAACCCTGGAAGAACATAACAAGGCTGTCAGGAAGTACCAGTTGGGCCAATAGTCATGAATAAACATCTAGGGCTTTTTATTACGCTTGAAGGCATTGAGGGTGCTGGTAAAAGCACTCACGCTGATTATATACGACGGTTACTGGCAAATGATGATACCGACGTGGTATTGACCCGGGAACCCGGTGGCACGGAACTGGGAGAAAGGATTCGTGATATTTTATTGATTCATCAGGAATTGCATATTGAACCAGAAGCAGAATTACTGCTGATGTTTACAGCACGCTGGCAACATCTGAAACAGGTTATCATTCCGGGACTTGCATCCGGCAAAATTGTTTTATGTGATCGTTTTACGGATTCCAGTTATGCCTACCAGGGCGGTGGCAGGGGTGTCAGCCGGGATATGATTGATAAGCTGGTCAATATCGTCCATCCCGACGTGAAACCGGATCTGACCATTCTTCTTGACCTATCGGCAGAAACCGGGCTTGCCAGGGCCAGGCAGTCGGGAGTAGTGGACCGATTTGAATCCGAAACTTTAAAGTTTTTTGAATCTGCACGGCAAACATTTCTTGATATAGCCAGGGCCGAACCTGATCGTGTTTTTGTGATTAATGCGGAACAGGATATCTGTAATATTCAGCAGGAGATAAAACAGGTTCTGGAGGGGAAGGGGCTATGTTAAACATACTTCCCTGGCATCGATCACAATGGAATCAGTTCTGTAAATCAGTTACCCACGGGCGTCTGCCACATGCCCTGATGTTGACTGGTCCCGAGGGAATCGGTCTCAAGGAATTTGCATATCTTGTGGCTTCCAGGTTGTTATGTCTTGAAGATGAGGCCACTTTGGCTCCCTGCAGAAAATGCCGATCCTGTGTGCTGTTTGAAGCCGGTAATCATCCGGACTATATGCTGGTCGATGTTGAAGAGGATGGAAAGCAAATCAGGGTAGAGCAGATCAGGAAAATGATCGATTTTATAAACCTCAAGAGTCAGTTTGACCGCCTGAAAATCGTAATCATTGATTCAGCCCATAGCATGAATAAAAACGCTGCAAATTCCCTGTTAAAAACCCTTGAAGAACCACCGGCCGATTCTCTGATTTTGCTGACTACGCACCGGCCTAACTTATTACCGGTGACTATACGCAGCCGCTGTCAGAAAATGATTTTTCAGCCCGACTATTCCACAGATACCCTGGAATGGTTAAAACGTAAAATTATGGAACCAGCATCAGCAGAAACATTACTTCGTTTTGCCGGAGGAGCGCCGTTTGCTGCAGCCAATTATTCAGATGAGCAGCACCTGGAATTCATTTCCGGGCTCATAAATGATCTTTATTCGGTATCCAGAAATCAAATTAATCCGGTGGCCCTCTCACAGAAATGGAATAAGGCTGGTGCAGAATATATCCTGTACTGGTTGTTGAGGCTCTTTACTGATATCCTCCGGCTCAAAATCAAGACTTCTCCCATCCTGTTCTATCAAGGGGATTCACTCAAAATTTTGCAAGGTCTGACAAATCAATTAGACTTGGTACAATTGATGCAGTCATATGACCTGTTATTGAAGAATTATGGCCTGGCCAGCAGCCAGATAAGCTTCAACACCCAGGGATTACTGGAAGATTTCATAATTTATTGGCAAGAAACATCAAATTGTGAGGGTAAACCATAATGAGTGTACCAGGAGGACGAGATCCAAGGGCCGGTATCCTGTCTCTGACCATACGTGACAAGAGCGCCCTTTACGCATCCTATATGCCATTCATAAAGAATGGCGGACTTTTCATACCGACCAACAAGACTTATAACATTGGTGATGAGGTCTTTATGTTGTTGTCACTCATGGACAGCAAGGAAAAAATGCCAATTGCCGGTAAGGTAATCTGGGTGACCCCGGTTGGTGCGCAAGGTAACAAGACTGCCGGGATTGGTGTACAGTTCAGTGAATTGGATAAGGGGGCGACCCGTAGCAAAATCGAGAACCACCTTGCCGGTGCTTTAAACTCGGAGCGCGCAACGCACACAATGTAAGTACTAATCCGGGCAACATGCCCGGATCCACTCCCTGTACATTCAGACTTATATCCTCATGACTCAGTTACTTGTCGATTCACATTGCCATATTCCCATGATTGATGCCGAGATAAACGACCTGCTTGGCAGGGCCAGTGAACTCGGCGTTGGTCACATGCTGTGTGTTGCAGTTGATCTGGAAACCTATCCGGATGTGCTGCAATTAGCCAAAACGCATGCCTATATCTTTGCTTCCGTGGGTGTCCATCCGAACCAGCATGTAGAGCATGAGCCCGGTATCGATGTGCTTGTGGAATTAGCTTCTGATCCCGATGTGGTGGCTATCGGCGAAACCGGTCTGGACTATTATCGCTCGTCCGGCGACCTGGCCTGGCAGCGTGACCGATTTCGTACCCATATCAAGGCCGCCAGGGAAATCAACAAACCCATTATTATTCATAGTCGTGAAGCCAGGGGCGATATGATCAAAATCATGAGAGAAGAGGGCGCCGATCAGGTTGCTGGAGTCATGCATTGCTTCGTTGATGACTGGCAGACTGCACGCGCTGCCATGGATCTGGGTTTTTATATTTCATTTTCCGGGATTGTGACATTCAAGAATGCAAAAGAAGTCCAGGATGTCGCACAAAAAATACCACTGGAGCGTCTGCTGGTGGAAACCGATTCACCTTATCTGGCTCCGATGCCTTACCGGGGCAAGATGAACCAGCCCGGCTATGTTCATTACGTTGCGAAATTTCTCTCAGACCTCCGCGGCGAATCCTTTGAAAAATTAGCGGAAGCAACCACAAATAACTTTTTTACTTTGTTTAAAGACGCCAAAAAAATTATATAAATTATATAGTTGAATATAGTATCTCAAGTGCTTTCTTGATTTTTTCCTGGCCAGTATAGAAGTGCGGTGAAAACCGGATCCCGCCAAACCGCTGGGCACAGATGACCTGCTGTGACAACAGCTGGTGATGCAAAGCCTGAACATCGGCTTGTGCTATCCGGAAAGTCACTATACCGGCATAGCGGCCCTTGTCTCGGGGTGTCACGAGTTCAATCTGTGCATGTTTGACCAGTTCATCCATAAGCTGGGCGGACTGTTCTGTTATCCGGTCTTCAATCCTGTTCATATCCAGTTCTTCAAACAGGGACAGGCTCGCGGAGAGAGCATGGATGCCCAGCATGTTGGCACTGCCACACTCAAAGCGGCGGGAGGAGGTCGTAATTTCCCAGGACTTTTTATCGTAGTCACCGGCGTCTTTCACCATATGCCAACCGTACTCATGCAACTTGAGTTTCTCGCGGATGTGATCAGCACAATAGAAGAGGGCAATACCCTCGGGTCCAAGCATCCATTTATGGGCGTCAGCCATGGCAAAATCGGCGTTCATGGCTCGTACATCAAAACTATGGGCGCCAATGCTTTGAATGGCGTCGACACAGAAAAGAATTCCCTGTTTGCGGGTAAACTTGCCCAGACGCTCAAGGTTTATGCGAATACCACTGCCGTATTGTACTGAGCTGATTGCCAGGACTCTTGTGTTTGAGTCACAGGCGGCCATCAGTGCTGCTTCCGGATCAACAGTATCCTGGATATTAACAGCCCGATATTCAACGCCTTTATCCGCCTGGGCCTGCCATGGGATCCGGTTTGATGGAAATTCCTGGTCACTGCTGACGACATTGTCACCGCTTTTCCAGTCCAGGCCAAAGGCAACTACTGACAAGGCTTCGGATGTGTTTTTCAGCAGGGCAATGTCATCGCTTGAGGGGGCATTGATCAGTCTTTTGATTTGTTCCCGCAGATGTGCCTCTTTTTCCACCCATTCCGGGTAGTGGCTGGCACCGAAGCGGATATTTTCCTCGGCAAACTGTTTGACAGCATCTGCTGTACGCCTGGGCCAGGGTGCCACCGCCGCATGATTGAGGTAAATCAGCTTGTCATCCAGTGGAAATTCACTGCGGATTAGCTCTTCCATCATCATGCAATGCAGTATATCGGCTTAAGCAGGCTGATACAGCAGCGAAGACGGGCCTGACGTGCTGGTTATTAAGTACTGGTACCCGGTCTTTACAATCCCCCCTGATTTAGCCAGAACTTATTAAATTTAAAGGAAAAACCCTGATTTTGTAAGTGATTTGTAAGCGAATTGTAAATGGCTTGTAGCTACACCGCTTACCACACGCTACCTAGACTCCCGGATATATAGGCCACACAGGCATTTAACAGAGCGGGGAAAATCAGTATGGAAACCTGCAAAACCAAGATCTCTGAGTATCAGAAGCACCGGGGCGCGGCACTGGTGTTCTTGATAGTTGCACTTGTTTTCCAGGGTGCTTGCAGTTTACAGCCACAGCGTTCTGACTGGCTGGCGAGAACCATGACTGATGAGAATGGCTTGCAGTATCACAATTCCACTCATCGAATTGCACTGCTTCCAAATGGAAGGATCGCACTTCATCACAGGCTGTCCCTGATCCGTGAAGCGCAAAATTCAATTCGCATCCAGACATTCATACTCGGAGATGATCCGGTAGCACGTGTAATTCTCAGGGAACTCAGGAATGCAGCAGAAAGGGGAGTGTCTGTAAAGATCCTGGCGGATGGCATGCTGCTGGCGGATACAGCAGTCGATGTGCTTGCATATATGTCTCAAAACAGAAATTTTGAGGCACGTATCTATAACCCGGTTCCGGATATTAACCTGGAAAAGATGAATCAACGGATGCATAACAAATTAATGATTGTGGATGAACGTATCGCTGTGCTTGGCGGTAGAAACCTGGCAGATGAATATTATGATGCTGACGAGGAACTTAATTTCCTGGATCTGGATGTAGCTGTTGAGGGAGAAGCTATAAATGATATGACGCTCAGTTTTTATGAATATTGGCAACATGGAAGCATCGTTGAGAGCACGATAGTAAAGAATTTTCCGGAAATGGAAATTATGCCTGAAGATATGATCCGGGCATTGGAAAAAAATCTTGGCACTAATGATATCAACCTGCATTGGTTTGAAGTCAACGAATTGGCATTCTGGGCAGATCCGGCTGGAAAACCTAATCCGCAGGTTGATCCAAGAAGTTTTACACTTCGTTTGGCATCTGAAGTAGCAAATGTAAAAGAAGAACTTGTCATCGAGAGTCCCTATTTTGTCCTGTCGAATAATGCCCAGTCATTATTTGGTGAATTACGTAAACGGAATATCAAACTGTCACTTTATACCAATTCACTTGCATCCACAGATAACTGGCTGACCTATGCCCATTCACTACGGCAAAGAAGGATGGTATTGGAATATCTATCATTTAACGTCCAGGAAATGCGTCCCTATCCGCAGGCCATGCCTGATTATTATTTTGGTTGGCTTTCCAATGCTACGACAGGTAATACCGAAGCATCATCCGGAAATCTGCCGCGCCTTTGTCTGCATAGCAAGGCACTCGTCATGGATAATGAGATGGCCATGGTAGGCAGTTACAACCTGGATCCACGGTCAGCAAATTACAATACAGAACTGGGCGTGGCAGTACGTGATAAACGGTTTGCCATGGAATTACGCCAGCTGATTGAAACGCAAATGAATGCTCAAAACAGCTGGATTGTCGCTCGTCGAACTCGCTTGATGGCGCTTAATTACGCATATGATATTTTTGAAGAATTCAATTTTCTTGCACAGCAAACCACTACGTTGGATATATGGCCTGTCCGTTACAGTTCTTTGTATGAGTTGGTAAGTGATGGTAAATCAGTCAGTACGGATGATCCAAGATTCCATGATATGTACCGCAGAGTTGGATTATTCCCTGACGTCCCATATGCCAGCAGAAAAATATTTCTTGTCGAATTATCACGTATGCTGAGTGGCCCGTTTGAATCCTTTCTCTAGAAAATAAAGTTCATCTGTTACTCCTCCTGATGAATATTTGGCCCATTTATGTGGGCCATTTTCTTTGGGAACTAGATGTAAGGAGTTTGTAAGTCAGATGTAAGAAATCAGTAGCTTTTTCCATGAATACTCATTCCATACACTTTTGTTATTGAACATAGTCTGAATGTAAAGCTATTGAGATTGATAATTGAATTAGAAGGGAGATAGTTAATGAAGATCGAATTTAAACGTTTATCTATCTATTTAACGATTGTAACAGCTCTTACAAGTGGCTGTTCGATCAAACAGATTGCAGTCAATTCAATTGCTGATTCGCTGGCAGAAAAAAATATAGTTTATGCATCTGATAATGATCTACAACTGATTGCTGATGCTACACCGTTTGCACTTAAAACGATTGAGTCCCTGCTGGCCAGTACGCCAGAACACAAAGGATTATTACTTTCAGCAACCAGGGGATTTACGCAGTATGCCTATGCTTATGTCCAGCTTCCGGCAGATGAGATTGAACAAATTGATTATGAAGCAGCTTACAGGGAGCGCCAGAGAGCATTAAAACTATATATCCGCGCACGTGACTACGGTGTCCGTGGTCTTGAAACAGATAATCCAGGTCTTATCAATAAAATGCGAAAAGATCCAGAGGCGGCTTTAGCGAGCACAACCAGAGATGATGTTGGATTGCTTTATTGGACTGCAGCCGCCTGGGGTTCAATTATATCCCTTGGTAAAGACAACGCGAATCATCTTGCTGATATTCCGATTATGCATGCGCTGATTAATCGCGCCATGGAACTTGATGAAACATTTGGTAATGGTGCATTACATGTTTTTTTTATCAGCTATGAAATGAGCAGGAGAAATATAAGCGAAGGGGCAAAGGAACGCGCAAAAAAACATTTTCAGAGAGCACTTGAGTTATCCAATGGAACTCAGGCTTCACCATATGTCGCCATGGCTGAATCTTACTATATCCCGATGCAAGATAGGGAAAAATTCAAATTGTTGCTGGAAACAGCACTGGCTATAGATGTAGATGAACATAAAGACATTCGACTGGCGAATCTGATTATGCAACGTCATGCCAGTTTTCTGTTATCAAAAATTGATGAATATTTCGTGGAATAGGGGAAAACGACATGATCAATATCAAGCGATATTTTGCTGTTTTATTACTGGTCCTGGTTTTTTGCGGGTATGGCAGTCAGGTCAGTGCGAATAACAGTTTGACAACACTGAAAATCGCTACCCGCATGCCGAAAGGGAATATATATCACCGGAGCCTGCAGGAAGTCGGTACAACATGGCGTGAATTACAGGGAAAAAATGCGCGCTTTATTATATATCCTGACGGCATACAGGGAACTGAACAGGATACGGTAAGAAGAATGCGTATCGGACAACTGGATGCTGCGATGTTATCAGTTGCCGGACTTAAGGAAATTGACGAATCCGTAGCAGCTCTTCAATTGATGCCATTTGTTTTCCGGTCTTGGGATGAATATGACTATGTTCATAAACACTTGAGAGCTGAGCTTGAAGAAAAATTACTTGATAAAGGATTTGTTGTGCTCTACTGGGGAGAGGGTGGATGGGTGCATTTTTTTTCAACCAAGCCAAGGTTGACACCACAAGATTACAAAACAGCACGAATCTTTGCCTGGGCAGGCACGCCGGCACAGGTTGATTTGATGAAATCGATAGGCTATCAGCCGGTACCGCTTGGCCTGTCAGACATCCTGTCATCACTGCAAACGGGCATGATAGACACTGTACCCGCCTCACCACTGTGGGCGCTGGCATTCCAGTTTTACCAAACCACGAATCACATGCATAGCATGAATTATGCACCAATCGTTGGCGCCACTGTTGTAACAAAAAGAACCTGGGACAAGCTGTCACTTGAGGAACAGGCAGTCATGATGGAATCATCCAGGAAGGCTGAAAAAATGTTGCGGGATAATCGCGATAAACTGGACAAGGAAAGTATTGAGGCAATGAAAGCCAATGGTCTTGTGGTAGATGAAGTTACGCCAGAAATTGAACAACAATGGATGGATATGATTCGTGAAATCTGGCCGCTTATACGCGGGAATTTTGTGCCGGCCGATATATTCGACAAGATCCAGAATCTGTTGGCCGAATATCGTAACCAGCAGTCCATGTAAGCATTGAACTGGATAGTCATACGGAAAATACTCATGGAAAAGGTCATTAATGAAAATCCTCTAAGTCTTTGTGCAAATACCGAAGAGCATCTTTTTAAGAGATTATTTTTCAGGTTTGTTGAGAAATTATCCGGTCTCGAAAAACTGCAGGCGATGTATAAAAAACTGTCACCTTCAAGTGAGCCTGACAGATTTTTCAATGAAATAATTGATTTCCTGAATATCACCTATGAAACAGGCGGGGCTCAAGAAAACATACCTGAAAAAGGGCGGGTAATCATTATTGCCAACCATCCCTTCGGTGCAATTGATGGAATGATCCTGGTACAGATTCTGTTGAGAATACGACCAGACGTAAAGGTGCTTGCGAATGAGGCATTATCAAGAATACCAGGAGTATCTAACATTATTATTCCGGTTAATGTATTTAACAACGCTATAACACTTAACCGAAATGCAATGCGCGACTTGGTTCGTTGGCTGGAAAATGACGGATTATTACTGGTCTTTCCTGCCGGTATTGTCAGTCATTTCCAGATCAGAAAAGGCAGGGTGTGTGATCCAGAATGGAATAATTTTGTTTCCCGAATCGTTGTTAAAACAGGATCACCGGTTATCCCGATTTATATCCATGGGCGAAACAGCATCTTATTTCAGTTATTCGGATTACTGCATCCTTCATTAAGAACGTTTATGTTGCCACGCGAATTAATGAAAAAAAGAGGTAACCACGTGAATATTTCAATAGGTAAGGAAATATCCGTTAATACTTTAAAACGTGTTGGTGATCATCAGGACATTATGCGTTATCTGAGATTTTACACTGAGGTGCTATCTGGCATCAGTAGCAGTGAGGATCAATCAGATTTATCTGCAAGGGAAGAGAGTCGCCATGCTGTAGTTAAACAAAGTACCATCAAGGAATTATATGCTACAGAAATAAAATACCTGCCTGAGGAACAGTGCCTAGTTAAGTCTGGAAAAATGCGGGTTTACTATGCGCATGCAAACCAGATTCCCTGGACCTTGCAGGAAATTGGTCGAATTCGTGAACTTACATTCAGGCAGATAGGTGAGGGTACCGGTAATGAGATCGATATTTCATCCTATGATAGCTACTACTGCCAGTTGTTTATATGGAATGAAGAAGAAAAAGAAATAATTGGTGGTTATCGACTGGGGCTTGTGGATGAGATCATGCAAAAATACGGAATTACAGGTTTATATACCCATTCATTATTCAACTACAAGGTAAATCTTCTGCAACGCGTCAGCCCAATGATGGAGCTTGGCCGTGCGTTTGTCAGGAAGGAATATCAGCAAAGTTATCTGGCGTTAAACCTGTTATGGCAGGGCATAGGTTCCTTTGTGGCAAGACATAAAAAATATGCTGTCCTGTTCGGTCCGGTCAGTATCAGTAATGATTATGATCACTTGTCAAGAAAATTCATGATTGACTGTTTAAAGATGAATTTGACAGAGGAACAGTTATCAACCTCGATTAAACCCAGAAACCCATATCGGAGTGAGTGCAAAAGAACCTGGGATATATCTGACTTGAGCCTGTTCAGGGATGTCACCCTGGTATCCAGTATCGTTTCGCAAATAGAGAAGGACAATAAGGGAATACCTGTTTTATTTCGTCAATACATAAAGCTTGGTGGAAAATTTTTATGCTTCAATGTTGATGACAATTTCAGCCAGGTCATTGATGGACTCATCATGGTTGACTTAAGACAAACAAACCGAAAGATGCTCGACAGGTACATGGGTGAAGAAAATGCAGCTGGTTTTATGTCATATCATCAAAATCGAACAGCAGAAAACAGGCATTGCCGATAATGAATACTTCTGCGGATATCATCATTGACAGGATTCGAAACGCCCGTTATTCAATTACAGGGATAAAATTCAGCCTGGTTGGTCTGGAAAACAGTATTCTTGCAATCACTTTATCTCTCATTATGGTTCTGCCCATTGCTGAGATATTTCTGAGATTTTTTTTCAATATTGGAATTGAAAATGTCAATGGCCTGGTTCTGCATTTAACGCTGGTGATTGGTACTTTAGGTGCAGCAATTGCAGCACGTGAAGACAAATTACTGGCATTTGCCGGAGCAAAATTATTCAAGGGCGGTTTTTCGAATATATCCAGACTGTTAACAACAGCCATGTCAGTAGCAGTATGTGGCGTACTTGTTTTTGGCAGTATCTCTTTTATCCAGTTTGAAAAGTCAGGTGGGGTTGAACTTGCTTACGGAATACCTGTATGGGTGGTTATTTTGGTTTTTCCGATAACATTTTGCCTGATTGCACTCAGGCTGCTTAAACGATCACAGGCAGGTATATTATCCGTTACAGGTATAATTATACTTGTACTGGCAGTCATTGGATTTATTTTGTATGCGCCTTTATCAACACCTTTGTTAAGAACCATTGTTATTACTGCATTGGTAATCACGGCCCTGTTTGGGCAACCGGTCTTTGCTATGGTGGGAGGGACTGCTCTGATCTTGATCTGGACCGAGGGCATTCCAATTGCATCGGTAATCCTCAATCATTACAGTCTCACATCCAATACTTCCTTGCCTGCGATCCCTTTGTTTACATTGACAGGGTATTTACTGGCTGAGAGCAGGGCACCGCAACGATTGGTAGCATTATTTGATGCCTTGTTTGGACGGGTATATGGCGGGCCGGTAATCGCAACCGTACTGGCCTGTACATTCTTTACCTGCTTTACCGGCGCATCCGGTGTCACAATTCTGGCCCTGGGTGGTCTTGTGATGCCATTGATGCTTAATGCCGGTTATTCAAGACAGTCTTCACTGGGGCTTCTGACCGGGGGCGGTTCCGCTGGCGTATTATTATTACCGGCATTACCACTTATTCTTTATGCCATCGTTGGTAACATTCCTATTATGGATATGTTTCTTGGCGGTATTTTGCCGGCATTTCTTATGTTGATACTTGCATCAATTTGGGGGATCAGTCAGAAACCTGCAACTTGCAAAGCTGATTCAGAAATTTTTGATATTCATCTTGTTCGTCGTTCGTTGTGGGAAGCCAAATGGGAGCTTCTGATTCCGGTAGTATTACTGTCAGGCATGTTCAGTGGTTTAATGACGCCACTGGAAGCTGCGGCCATAACCGCGCTTTATACTCTGGTAGTGGAGGTGTATATCCATCGGGATTTATCGTTGGGAACAGATGTTGTCAATGCGCTTGTGAAATGCGGCTCATTGATTGGTGGCATTCTACTCATCCTCGGACTGGCACTGGGACTGACGAATTATATGGTAGACGCGCAAATCCCAATCAAGGCCGTTGAATGGGTAAAGCAGGTCATAGAATCTCCCTGGGTATTCCTGTTGGCCCTGAACGGTTGCCTGCTGGTTGTCGGCTTTTTTATTGATATCTTTTCGGCCATTGTTGTGTTGACACCATTGATTATTCCGATGGGTATGGCATTTGGGATCCATCCGGTGCATCTGGGTATTATCTTTCTGGCCAATCTGGAGCTGGGTTACCTGACGCCTCCGGTCGGTATGAATCTGTTTTTCTCATCGGCCCGGTTTGAACGGCCGTTACTGGAAGTTTGCCGCTCGGTCGTGCCCCTGTTTTTTATGCTGGCTGTGGGTGTATTACTAATTACCTATATTCCATGGCTAAGTACCATATTACCGGATTTACTGGGTTGATCTGTGTACTCAGGTTTCTTCTGTTTCCGATATAGCACCAATTTCGTCCAACTGTTTTTGTAGTGTCAGCTTGTCCAGGCCGCTAAGAGGCAGATTGGTAAACAGCTTGATCCGGGCATCCAGCTCGTAGTAGGCCTTCAGAAAACCGCGGTATTCTTCTTCCTGGTTTTGGTAGGTTCTGTCAGGGTCCTCGATCCCCCAGTGAGCGGTCATGGGCTGGCCGGGCCAGACAGGGCAGGTTTCCCCCGCCGCGTTGTCACACACCGTAAAGACAAAATCCATTTTTGGAGCGCCAGGGCCCACAAATTCGTCCCAGCTCTTGCTGTAAAGACCGGCAGTCTCATGGCGATGATTGTCGAGCACCTTCAATGCCATGGGATGGATCTTGCCCCTGGGCTGACTGCCGGCGCTGAATGAACGGAATTTTTCCGGTCCCCAATGCCTTAACAGGGCCTCGGCCAAGATGCTACGTGCCGAGTTGCCGGTACAGAGAAACAGGACGTTATAGGCTTTTTCCGCCATCGTGATAAGCGCTCCTGTGATAGGTGTGTTGATATTATCAAACTTGATATGACAAAAATGTTACCTCGTGATGGGGTGTATTGGCCCTTATTACTGTCATTGTATGCAGAGTGGGGCTTTTATGCCTGAATCAGCTATAGGCATTAATTCGCATAATATATATTATGTTAAATAATTACAGGGGCTCGAATAAAAGCACCCGAAGTTCAGCAAAGCCCATATTCCTGACTCCATCATTTAAATATGGCTGCCCCAGGCGGCCTTGTACCCAGCATTACCAGCCTGCCACGGCTCTATGTGAAGAATCCTGCCCTCGTTTTTCCAACTGTTCCACAAAAACTAAAAAAATATTTTAACTTCAATGAGCTGCATTACCTGTTTGTTATGCAGGTCTCACCGCGTGAACCAGCGGTTGCCTATACTTTTTTCGCTAAGCGACTGATTGATTGTCATGAATAAACTATTAAAAGCACTCTTCTTTGTCTCTACCGGGATCATCATACTTGCCGCCGTGCTGCTGACTGTGGCCGTTCAGACTCTTGATCTTAATCATTATAAAAAGAATATTATTCAATTAGTTAAAGAAGAAACAGGACGTGATTTCGAGATCAATGGTGAGATAAACCTGGCCCAATCGCTTATCCCCACCTTCATCATCAGCGATGCAAGTTTTGGCAATCCTGCCTGGGCATCATCCAAATATATGGTCAAGGTCGACCAACTCGAAGTCCAGTTTGCACTGCTGCCCTTGCTGACCCGTCATGTCAGCGTCAACAAAATCAACCTAATTACACCAGAGATTTTCCTGGAAACAGACAAATCCGGTAACCACAACTGGCTGTTCCAGCAGAAAACCGCCAGTAAGGGAAAAGCACTTTCCCGGAAAAATAACGAAGCCAACGTACCACCAGCTAATAGACAAACTGCCCTTTCAGCAACCTTTGATGTCAAGGAAGTCAGTATCAGGAATGGCCAGTTAAGCTATAAAAATTCAAAAAACAAGATCCGACATTCGATCAAGATAGAACACTTCAATGCGGTGTCGAACGGCACTTCAAATCCCATGGATTTTGCATTGATTGCCAGCGTGAATGGACTGCCTCTGGATATTTCCGGAAATACGGGGCCGCTGCTACAGCTGAGTAACAACGAACAATATCACATGAATTTTAAAGGGGAATTTGGCAGCTCGGATTTTATGCTAACTGGCAGATTCGAGCGTCCTTTGGATCTCGAAGGCTTTAGTGCCAGGGTAAATCTTGGTGTCGACTCGTTATCACAATTTAGGCGATTAACAAATTACCCCCTGCCTGAATATGGTCCATTGCAGATTTCTGCCGATATCTCTGAAAAGGGAGGTATTCTCTTTGTAAATGATCTTCGCGGTTCGCTCGCAGAGATGAATATAAACGCGACTGGTAAAATCAAATATCTAAACAAACTCAAGGGCATGGATTTCAAGCTCAAAGTTAAAGCAAATAGACTTTCTGACTTATCCAAGATTATTAAATACAATAACCTTCCAAGAGTTGGACCACTTAACCTGTCGGCCAGAGTTACTGACGATAAAAACGTGATTAAGTTTTCCGGCATAGATATGAAATTAGATAAAAGTGATCTGAAAGGGAATGTTGAAATCTATCTGAAGAAAACAAAGCCTTATATCACGGCTAGTCTTGATTCCAGTATGCTGGATCTTTCTCCTTTTATGCCTAAAAAATCTCCTAAAAATGTAATAGGTGGTAAGGTTTTTTCATCAAGCCCCCTGCCCTTTGCATCACTTAATAAAATAGATGCTCACCTGAATATCAATGCTTACAGGATTAAAACCAGGAGAGATAATTTTGATAAGGTACATCTTAAACTGGCATTGGAAAATGGCCGCTTAAGTAGCAAGAAACTCAAGGCAACACTTGCTGGTGGATCTATTGACGGCAAGTTGAATATTGATGCAAGTAGACCTGGTAAAACTTGGGTAAACGGCTTAATAAATGTTTATGGGTTACAACCTTCAAGATTATCAAATCTGCACAACGACATAAGCGGCGCTCCCACGGACATGAATATTCGATTAAATGGAACGGGTAAAAGTATTGCCGAGATTATGGGTAATATGAATGGTAAGGTCTTTGTGAAGGTTGGGAAAGGAACCATAAAATCTGAAAAATTTAAAATCCTGAATTCCGAGATTATATCGAATGCTGTTAATACACTGCTTCCACTCTCTCCAGATAAACCTGGCAGGGAATTAATTTGTGCAGTTATGAATTTTGAAATCAATGATGGCCAGGCGGCAACTGACAAGGGTATTGCATTATCGACTGAACGAATGGACGTTGTAGGTAGTGGCTTAGTCAATCTAAAAGATGAAACACTTAATATTGGAGTCAAACCGAGAGGAAAGGAAGGATTTGGGGTCGGCGCGGGCAGCCTGGCGGACCTGGTCAGAATCGTTGGGCCATTATCCAACCCGCACATTCAACCTGATGGTGTCGCTGCCTTTAAAAAAGGTTTATCCGTAGGTGCGGCGGTGTTTACAGGTGGCATGTCACTCATTGCCCAGGGGATTTATGGAGCATTTACCATAGATAATGATCCCTGTGGTACCGCGATTAAAAGCACAGTAAAAAAAGCTGAAGTGAAAACCAGTTCTGTAGACAAGGCGGCACCTGTAAAAACAAGTAAAATCAATCACAGTTCAAGCGACAGACTCCTGGACATGTTTAATTAAACCTTTTAACCAGGTCATCGCATAATAAACAAATATGCCGCCGATGATGCCAGGCATGGCCTCGTAAAGATAAACATTCCAGCCGAGAAGTTCCCGCCAGATTACCACGATGGCCAGTCCGCTAATCATCATCGTAATAATGGTCAATTGATCTGGCCGTTTACCCAGTGCGTAGATCAGTAACAAAGGGGCAAAGCAGGATCCCAGCCCGGACCAGGAAAACATGACCACATCAAATACGCTCTCACTGCCGGATAGAGCGAATAGCATGGCAACAATTGTCACGATTATGGTCGTCCCCTTGATGTAATTCATACTCTGGATACCCCTGTCTTTCAGGTCCTGGGTGATGGCGGATGAACAGCTAAGCACCAGTGAGTCCGCGGTAGACATGGTGGCAGCAAACAGACCAGCGAGTACAACACCGGCAAAAACCGATGGTAATAATTCACTGGCAATCAGTGGCAAGGCCAGTTCTGCATCAAAACTCCCCTGCTCCGGCATAATCAATCTTGCAAGCATCCCAACGCCGGTCGCCATCAGGTAAAAAATGGCATACCAGCTGTAATACCAGACCCTGGCTTTGGTGAAGTGGTGGATATTGTCGAGCATCATGAACCGTATCATGATATGCGGCTGACCGATGATACTGATACCGCCAAATAACCAACCAACCGCAAACAGCAGTGCACCCGGAACACCAGGAAAAACAGTATCGTTAGGGAACCAGTTAAGATAGCCATCCATGGATTTCCAGTTTTGTATGGTATTTGAAACCCCGCCCTGGTTGTCTATGCCTATCCATAACATAAGGGCCATGGCTATTACCATGACAAGGGCCTGGGCGGCGTCTGTCCACACAGATGCGCGTATGCCACCTGCCCAGCAGTACAAGGCAATCATGATTGCACTTACAATCACACCGGCCTCGAGTGGCCAATTGATTAATGCCAGTAATGCCTTGCTGCCGGCCAGCATCTGGGCACTGGCGTAGGACATTAACAGAAAGATAAGCAGTAAGGCAGCAATTTTCTGAACATAATAATAATTCTGTCCCGACCAGTAATTGGCCAGCACGCCGGCGTAACTGAATTGATGGTGTGATTCAGTGGCTTCACGCAGTGGTTTGTGTATAAAAAATGAAACAATAAAGTCACCCACTATCCAGCCAAACATGAGCCAGATCGAGGAAAGCCCGGTTACATAGGTAAAACCGATCAGGCCGATAAACATATAACCGCTGAGATTGGTAGCCATGGCCGAGAGTCCTACCAACCAGGGCTTGACAGTGAACCCGGCAAGATAATAGTCGCTGCGATTATTTTTTCTGACTCTCGCGGATAACAGGCCGACTGTCATAAATACAAGCAGGAAAAAGATAAAACTCAGCAACATGATATTGGCTATTGAATAATTTAAAGAATAACGATTACTACCAGGAACTATCAGCAAAAAAAGATGAATGGAACAACAGAGAAATAGATGATGCAAGTATCTCTGTTTGAAGGTGGCACGTCAATTTGACCAGGGCAAATTTTTCTCAAAAATACAAATCAATTACAGATCAATGCGAAGGATTGACAAAAATTGCCAGTGATACTTAAACATGCTGAAATTAACATTGAACCGGAATATTACACCAGATGCATAAAACCGCTGACCTCAAACGTGTTATTTCCCTTCCTCTGATCATATTTTACGGACTTGGAAACATTCTTGGTGCGGGAATATATGTTTTGATTGGCAAAGTGGCCGGTTATGGAGGTTACTATTCTGCACTGGCGTTTTTTATTGCCTCATTGGTAGCCGCTGTCAGTGCCTTTACCTATGCCGAGTTGTCATCCAGGTATCCTAAGAGCGCCGGCGAAGCAGTCTATGTTCAGCAAGCACTGAATATAGCTCCCCTTTCGCTATTCATTGGTTTGTTAATTATCTTTGCCGGTTGTGTATCATCCGGCGCCATTGCCCTTGGATTTGCCGGCTATACCCGGGTATTCATTGATATCCCGGTCAGTCTGATCCTGTTCATCCTTATTTCCCTGCTTGGCGCTATAGCCTGTTGGGGGATCAAGTTTTCAGTTGGCATAGCCAGTCTGATTACCATTGTTGAAATAATCGGGCTGATAATTATTATTTCTGTTACCTGGAGTCCCGTCACAGAAGCAAAAACTACTGTTGAAAACTTGCCTGCCCTGGATCTGGCAATGATGCAAGGGATCTTTCTTGGCGCTTTCCTGGCATTTTATGCCTATATCGGTTTCGAGGATATGGTCAATATTTCCGAGGAAGTGGTAAATTCTGAAAAAAACATGCCCGTTGCAATCCTCGCTGCATTAGTGATTGCCACTATCCTCTACAGTCTGGTGGCCTATGTCTGTGTGCTTGCTGTTGATCCTGCGCAGCTGAGTCAATCCGAAGCGCCACTGGCGCTTGTCTATGAACAAGCCACAGGCAGGAAGCCGGTTTTGATTACAGTCATCAGCTTATTTGCCGTAATCAATGGCGCGTTGATACAAATCATAATGGCTTCGAGGATACTGTATGGAGTCAGCCGGCAAGGCTGGCTTCCTGAATTCCTGGGCGCAGTCAACGCCAGGACCCATACACCTATAAATGCAACGGTGATTTGTTGCGCATTAATACTGGTTTTGTCCGTGTTGTTGCCCATAGAAACACTCGCACGGGCAACAAGCTATCTTATTCTTCTTATCTTCAGCTTGATGAATATGTCGCTCATCATCATTAAATTACGCAAACAAGCTGCTACCAAACACTTTGCGGTGCCTTTGTGGGTCCCTGTCCTTGGTGTCACACTATCGGCAGGGTTTATCCTGCTACAACTTACGATTTCTCTTGGCTGAGACAGATTTGACTTTCAGTACCTAAGTATTAATCCCACTGTTGCGGGACCTTCCTGAACTTGCTGATATCATAACCCTCGCCCTCGAGCAGGATCAGCAACTGGCGATAATCTTCGCCCGGAATACTGGGGTTTCGGGCCATGATCCAGGCATAATCCCTTTTCTGCCTGCCAATGACGGTCTGGGTGTAATCATCATTCAGGTAGACAATCCGGTAATCGGCCTTGATGGGCCAGATAAACTGCATGCCCCAGACACTGTTGGTTTCCTTGTCCTTGATATAACCGGTCGGATGATAGCTTTTCTTTTCACCGTCAAATCCCCCTTCCCGGAATGTAAAGGTGGTTTTTACCGTTCCTTTTTCGGTCAGTTCATAGGATTCAACTGCGTTGTAGGCATTTTTCTCGATGAATGTCGGGATACTGGCAATCACATACCAGTCACCCATGAATCGTTCAAGATTGACTGAATCCACTATCTGGATCGGTTTTTCGGACATGGTGCCGCACCCCGTTAACAATAGTAAGGTACCTAGATAAAATAATATCAATATGTTACGTGAAATTTTCATAATCAGTTTAAAACTATAAAATCTCCTTTTATGATATAAACGCACAGGTATAATTTGTGTCAAAATCTTGTGAAGCGAATGTGAACGCAGGCACAAAGAATGGCGCCTGTATATTGAATGAGATTCACCCGAATGGAGGAACCATGAACTATAAAAACTATCTTCCGGCTTTCATTTTGCTGGGCGCCTTTTCGGCAAACATTTATGCGGCTG